>Ga0214923_10005682_pt1 | contig 14378 bp, 9 predicted proteins | sample LL1510_MetaG_FD_177993 | JGI IMG/M metagenome (GOLD analysis project Ga0214923, IMG submission 177993) | Freshwater microbial communities from Lake Lanier, Atlanta, Georgia, United States - LL-1510 | ecosystem: Environmental > Aquatic > Freshwater > Lake | place: USA: Georgia | collected 2015-10-15 | reverse complement strand
GGTTGGGCGCAAGGAGCCGGCACGCCAGTCGGAATGATTTCTGAAATGCTTGCAGCCGGCATGAACTCCAATTGCGGCGGCCGCAATCACATTGCATTAGACGTAGAAAAACAGATCGCGCGGTGGGTGGCGCAGCTCTTTGACTTCCCATTAGATGCAAGCGGTATATTCGTTACAGGGGCATCAATTGCTAATTTTTATTCGTTACTAGTCGCACGCAATCAAGCCTTTGATTCAAATGACGTCAGATTAAATGGACTACAGGCAAATGGCCCTAAGCTTGTAGCCTATACTTCAATTGAGGCACATAATTGCGTGCGACAAGCTATGGAATTAGCCGGCCTCGGCACCCGCAACCTACATCTAATCGCATCAGATGAAAACCGCAGAATGATCATTAATGATTTGCGGAGCAAAATATTGTCAGATCGCGCAGAAGGATTGAAGCCTTTTTTAATTGTAGGAAAAGCCGGTACGGTTGACACAGGCGCAATTGATCCGCTCGATCAACTAGCAGATGTTGCCTGTGAGGAAAATCTCTGGTTTCATATAGACGGGGCATTTGGTGTGCTTGCGGCCCTCTCTCAAAATTTGAAACCCTTATTGAAAGGGCTCGACCGCGCAGATAGTGTAGCTTTTGATTTTCACAAATGGCTTCATGTGCCTTACGACGCAGGTTTTTTTCTTATTCGCGACGCTCAAGCCCATCGGAACGCTTTTGCTGCAAATGCAGCATACCTCACGCGTGCACCACGTGGTTTAGCAAGCGGCGACATATGGCCATGCGATCTTGGCGCAGATCTTTCGCGGTCATTTCGTGCCTTAAAAACATGGATGACAATTGAAACTTTTGGCTCAAAGAAACTCGCACAGTGTATCGAACAAACTTGTTATCTTGCTAAACAACTCGAACAGCATATCAAAAAATCTTCATACTTCCTCATGCGCGCGCCAGTTACTCTAAACATTGTCTGTTTTGGCGTTAGAGGCGACGATGATGGATCGCTGACGCAAGAAATCGTGATGGATCTACACGAACGGGGTGTGGCGGCTCCGTCTCTAACCATCTTGGATGGTCAGCCAGCAATCCGCGCCGCAATACTTAATCACCGCACCCGGGAGGAGGATATTGATAATTTTATCGTTCTACTGAACGAAGCACTGGTACGAGCACAAGAAAATGTCATGAAACATGATTGAACTAAGCCGCTAGTGCGGCAGTTTTTTGAGGTAGAAGGATTGCTCTCCTGTCTGAGAAGATTGGATGTTCAAAGCCCATACAAGACAGGAGTTTTGCAAATGGACACGATTAGCCCACTACATCGTGGGATGATTAAGGATATGACAATCCGCAACCTAGTCGCCCGTTATTTAATCGCGAGCATAAAGTCAAGTTCCTTAAAATACATCTTTGCCGGGGTCATGGTTAAGCGTTTTTCTCGATGATGGTCGCATTGATATCGACAACAATAGTGTCGAACGAGCAATCCGTCCGCAAACCTTCACGCACAAAAACGCGCTATTTGCCGGCTCGGAAGCTGGTAATCAGACGTGGGCGACGATTGCCTCAATCCTTGCGACAGCGCGATTAAACTACGTTAATCCAACTCAATGGCGAACAATGACGCTCGAACGCATTGCGCTGGGCTGGCCTAATAAACAAATCGATTAATTGCTGCATAAGCATCCGACCTAGTTTTTGATCGGGCTTATAGAGATACTTAAGCCAGCATAAGCGTCAGCCTGCAAAATGTCTTTAAAGTCTTTAAGATACTCCCGAGGAAGCTCTCTCTTTCTTTCAGGGAAGAAGCGATAGTCAGCACCAGGAGGCGATGTTCCCGCCCAGGGTCGATCATCTCGAGCATAGACCAAGATCCGAAAGGAAGGCCAATGACTGGGAGCTATACAATTCTAAATTTTGATGCAAGGTCGACTGATATAGACCCCTTATTGTCAACACTCAGGCGCCATGCGATAGAACTGCTAAAGCATTAAGTTCATTATTAAAAAGCTATTTATTCCAACAACCCAATTCGTTCTTGTCACAGAAATGCAGATAGCATACAATTTGAGAAATTTAATAGCTTATATCCTTAAGGAGATCTAATTATGTCTATTGCCTCTGAACTCAACGCGCAGGAAGTGAATAACCTAGACCAAGTTCAAGAGAGCAGACTAGAAATCGCTGGTAAACTAATATCAAGGGCTTGCGGATGGTCAGCTGCGGCTGCTTTGATCCCGGTCCCCATTGTCGACATAGCTGGTTTGGCAGCTGTTCAAGCTACGCTAGTTAATGACATTTCTGAGTTATACGGCCAATCCTTCAAAAAAGAAGCGGCTAATAATGTTGTCTCAGTCCTCTTGGGGTCACTCATACCAGGAACCTTTGGTAGCGGATTAAAAATGATTCCCGGAATTGGAACTATCATAGGCTATCTAACTTTTAGCGCATTTGCAGCAGCCTCTACGTATGCTGTAGGCAAGGTTATGATCCGACATTTTGAAAACGGCGGCAGCGTTACCTCGTTTGATGCGAAATCCGTCACGGGCGAACTGAAAAAAGAGTTTAGCAGCGCCGTTAAGCCTAAATCAGCATAGATCCTTATAAACAATTATGCAGATTGTTGCCACAATTGTTTACTTACTGCTCTGCCTTCTCGTCTCTTGGTTGGGTCGAGATAAAGCAATAGGTTCTGTGGGCTTCTTCGTTATGTCTCTATTTTTAACTCCTTTGGTTGTCGCTCTCATATTGTTAGTGACAACCGACAAAACAAAATTCATCAGCTAAGAAACTATATCCCACTTACCTGAGAACCGGAAAATAAGCGGGTGAGATGATCCGAAAATTATCTGTGATTGAGTCGCAGAGGCTTTCCCAAAGATCGGGGATTTCTTCCCTTAAAAAATAGGTGTTACGTTGGCAAATTGAGCGCAGGTGCCGTAGCATTTATTATGCGTGACATGCTTATGCATCACGCCCCATAAGCGCTCTATTGGGTTCAGGTGCGGACAATAGGGTGGGATAAAATACAAAGCGATCCAGCAAGATGGTTGAGAAAGCCACTTGCTCACAAGCCTGGCGTGATGATAGCACGCATTATCCAAGAATACGTGTAATCGTTGCTTATCTGGATAGCAGGCTTCAACGGATTCAAATAGTTTTATGGTTGATTGAGCATCAATACTTTCAGCTTCGATAATTCGGATCTGACCGGTTTCCTGATTGATAGCGCCATGAATGTTGATCGTAACCGCCCGATTGCTACCCTGATCATTTTAGCTAGTTTTGTGATGTGATGATATTTGTTGACGTCGTTAACGACGTCAATTGACTAAGCGGCAATCTGGCTTTTCAGTTGAGCTCTGGAGAGGTTTCCAGTTCCAAGGCAGCAATTCGTGTAGCCGATTAATTTTATGATCATTAATTCTGGCAAGAACGTCGGCTAGGTAAGCTTGTGGATCAAGACCAGAGAGCTTAGCCGTTTCAATGATTGTCATGGCTTTGGCTAGTGTCTCGCCGCCGCTATTGCTGCTGGCGAATAACCAGTTCTTTCGTCTTACCGCTATGGGCTTCATAGCGCGCTCGGCGACGTCATTATCTATCGCGACCCGACCACCTGCAAGAAAGAGCGTGAAGGACTCTCGCCGACTAAGGATATAGCGGAAGGCCTAGTTCGACAATATATATCAAAAAAACGTCCTCTCTAAACAATTACAAACCAAGAGCTTGCAATGATTCAAGATAGATTCAATAATTGACCAAGAAACAGGCTAGGATTTAAAACACCAAACGAAGTCTTTCAGGCTTCATTCAAATCTGTCGCGCTTCGAGATTAAATCCAGGATATTATCAGAATCTACTTTTAATAAAATTAACCGCCCTATCCTGCAAATTTAAATATTTTGTAGGGATCTGTTTAACTATAATAAATAAAGGAGGGATCAATAAAACACCGATCAATGTCGCTGCTAACATCCCTCCAAATACTGCGGTAGAGACCGAACGTTGTGTGTTTGCGCCAGGACCACTGGCAATTACTAATGGCAATATTCCTAATATGAAGGCAAAAGATGTCATAATAATTGCCCTGAAGCGTTGATTTGCGGCATTGATAGCCGCAGAAATTAACGACTGACCATTTTCAATATTTTCTTCTGCTACCTCAACAATAAGGATAGCATTTTTTGCTGCAAGTGCGATAAGAACAACAATTCCAATTTTAGCATAAATATCGTTCGCTACGCCTAATAAAAACAAGGCTGCGAATGCCCCAAATAGTCCTGTGATGAGACCCATTAAAACAGAAACAGGAACTAACCAACTTTCATAAAGCGAAACCAGACAAAGATAGGCAAAAAATAATGCCATGACTAATACAAATGTAGTCTGTGATGCTGAGTTTTTTTCCTGCAATGCGCTACCAGTCCATTCAATCTTATAATTTTTTGGAAGGTTTTTAGCAGCAATTTCTTCAACTGCAGCAATCGCATCGCCAGAAGTGCTATTAGATGACTTAGCGACATTGATAGAAATTGATGATAAATTATTATATCTTGTGAGTGATATAGGAGCCAGTATGACTTTAGTCGTTATTAAATTCTCTAGTGAAATCATATCTCCATTCTTTGATTTAACCTCGAGCTTATAAATATCATCGATTTTTGTACGCACATCAGATTCGCCTTGTATAATAACTTCCCAAGTACGGCCCAAATAATTAAAATCATTAACATATTTGCCATTTAAATTAGCCTGAAGTGTAGAATAAATATCAGTAATATCGATTCCTAAAGCACTGGTCTTATCCCGGTCCACCTCAACCAATATCTCTCTTGTCGACATGCCCGAACCAAGAGACACGAATGCCAAACGCTTATCTCCGCTCGTAGCATTCACGAACCCTCTCGCAACGGCGATGAATTCTTCTTCATTAACTCCAGAAATAGATTGCAACTCCAACGAAAGTCCTGATTGAACTGCTCCAGAAGGTATAGCTGGCAAGTTAAAAGGCATAATTTGAGCATCATTAAATTTACTAAACGTGCTTCTGACAAGGCTGATAGCACTAAAGACACTTTGGTCTGCGGACTTTCTATCCTCATAAGGTTTCAGCAAAACAATAAAAAAACCTTTATTTGCCAGATTCATTGACTCAATAATACTTTGTCCCGATACAGAAAATACGCTTCTAGCCCACTTTTGACTTTGCAAGCTATTATCCACTTGATTAATAATATTACTTGTCCGCGAGAGTGCTGCTGCGTCAGGCAGCCCAATCTCTCCCAAAAAAACTCCCTGATCTTCATCTGGCATAAAGCTTGTAGGCACAATATGATTTAAAAATATTGCCAAGATCCCAAATAAAACAATTAATGATATAGAAATTTTTAGGTGATTGGAAAAGTAGTTAGAGAGTTTAGAAAAAATTCCCTCGACATGTATAAAATAATTTAAAAAATAATTCTTCCTTGATTTTTTATTTTGCTTCTCATCAGATAGTAACAAAACACACAAAGCTGGAGACAGAGATAAAGCATTGAAAGCGGAGAAAAGCATTGAAGAGCATACAATAGCAGCAAATTGTGTGAACAGTTTTCCAGTGATTCCGGGCATAAATATAGAGGGAATAAAGACTGATAACAACACCATAGTAATTGCAACTATGGGAGCAGTAATCTGATGCATAGCCAATTTCGTAGCGTCTGATACAGATAATTCTGGCCTAGACTCAATGATATGAGTTACATTCTCCACAACAACAATTGCATCGTCAACAACGATCCCAATAGCAAGAACAAGAGCCAGCAACGTAATCGTATTTAAGGAAAATCCAAGCAGATATACTATAATAATAGAACCTAGAAGGGACACTGGTATAGAAATGATAGGTATCAATGCTGACCTAAAACTGCCAAGAAACAGAATCACAACAAAAGCAGATAAAATAAACGCCTCAATTAATGTTTCTTTGACTGAGTCAAACATTTTTTCAACAAATATTGACGTATCGAATACTATATCAGTTTTAAGCCCACTAGGAAGCCGAGACTGAAGGTTATCAATTATTATTTTCACCCTGTGCGCCACACTTATAGCATTAGCATTTGCTACTAAAGAAACGTTGATGCCCGCAGTCGGCTTACCGTTATACCGTGCTATCGTCTCTTGTGATTTTGCACCAATTTCTACTCGCGCAATGTCGCCAATCCTTACAAAACTGCCCTTTTTTTCGGAAAAAACTATTATTTTTTTGAATTGATCAATATCAATTAATTTACCATTTGAAACAAGATTAATTTGTAAATCAGTGGCCGAAATTAATGGCTCAGCGCCAATCTTACCAAGCGCAGCCTGAGAATTTTGTGAATTAATGGCATGAATAACATCATCAACCGACAGCTTAAAACCATTTAACTTATTATAATCGAGCCAAATTCTCATAGCATAGTCTACACCACCATACATAGTTGCAGAAGCCACACCGGGAACACGCGAGATTTCGTCAAGAACATTTAGCTTTGCATAGTTAGAGATATAAAGCGCATCCCTAGAGCCATCAGGAGAATAAAATGCTATAACTTGTAGCATTGAGCCATTTCCTTGACTGACTGCTACTGTTCTTTGAACCTCACTAGGAAGATTACTTTTAACCTTATCTATTTTATTGGTGATGCTTACCGCATTGAGTTGGGAATTAGAACCAGCCTCAAAAGTAATTGTTAAATTATAACTGCCATCAGAGCCAGAAACAGATCGCATACTTACCATATGCTCTACGCCATTAACTGCGGGCTCGATTATTTGAGCAACGGATTGTTCTATAATTTTGGCATCAGCACCTGGGTATGTTGCTGTAATAGAAACACTTGGTTCTGCAATATCGGGAAATTGTGTTACAGGCAAAGCCTTAAATGATAAATACCCACACAAACAAACAATAATGGCAATTACATATGCAAAACGTTGCCTCTTAATAAATACATCTGATATCAATTTTTTAACTCCGTATTATGGCACAATCTCCGCATCTATCTTCATACCGGGTTGCAATCTATCGGAGGAGAGCACGACCTTATCCCCTACATCTATTCCTGATTTTATTACTATGTTTTGGCCATTTTCTTGTTCTGTAATTATCCTCTTTACTGCTACAATACTTTCACTATTAATAACGAAACAATACGATCCATTCTGGTCGATTAATACAGACTTACGTGGAATAACTAAATATTTTTCGCGCGTTTCTCTAGAAGCTACTACATGAACAATTTCTCCATCAAACAATAAATTTTCACTATTTTCTAAAGTTGCACCAAGCGTTACAGAATCAGTCTTATCATCTGCTGTTACATCGTAAAAATTAAGCGCGCCTTGTTCTTTTAAAAATGAACCATCCGGTAGTTCAATTGATAATTTAAGAGTACTCCCGTCATCTTTTCTACGCAATCCTTGCAATAATTCTTTTTGCGTTACAGGGAAATAGATCCTCACGGACTTATCATTGACTATTTTTGTAAGCACGCCACTATCTGGACCAACCTCATTTCCAATGCTAATTGCAGATCGTCCGACTCTTCCATTTATTGGAGCTGATACATTTGTTTTATTAAGTTTCATCTGCGAGACGTATAGTTGAATTTTACTCTGTTCTAACTTTGCTTCTGCAGTTAATTTTTCTATCTTTTGCTTATCATATTGACTTTGGGCTATCGCCTTATTTTCAGCTAAAAATTTTGATCGCTGCAATTGAACATTTTCATTTGCAAGACTTGCCTCAGAAACCTTCACCATGGCGTCATTCTGCTTCACATCCAATTCATACTTTTCCGAGTCAATAACAAAAAGCACATCTCCTTTCTTTACCATACTACCATCTTTAAACTTTATTTCTTTTAACCTCCCCGAGACCTCTGGCTTAACATCAACCTTTTCAGCAGCTTCAACGCGTCCAACAAAATTACTTACAGTGGTTAGCTTTTCATACTTTGCAATACTTACAGGAACTCTAGTGGGAAGATTATTCATATTAGATGTTTGAGCTAATACAGAGTTCGTAAAAGCGGCAACTATGATTCCTATCAAAAAATACTTATTTTGTTTTATTTTAATAGATTGAACGCTTATAAACTTCAATTTATCATTTAGAACCAACCAATATACTAGCTGCTCATATTTCCTCTTGAATAAACACCCAAAAAGAGTTTCCATCAATTCTTTTATGATTAATATTTTCATCTAAGACGATAGCCTTGCGTTGATGGGTTAATCTCAATAAATGTCAATGATTTCGATTAAGATTCATATCGACTAGAAGTTTTTAAGCAGTCGATCATTATTAGACATTCAACAGACTCCAATATAACGAGGTTATATTTTTATGGCCAAGGGCCCAAATTTTCTTGATATGCAGCATTTGCACGCGCGATTTCAGCATCTCTGATAATGCCAGTCCAACCACCCCCTAAAGCTTGGTATAGAGCAGCCGCAGCTGTAAAATATTGCTGCCTAAAAAACACCTCCTGAATTTGATTGCTAATAAGTTGATTTTGGGTATAGGATAAAGCAATAATATCAATTGTTCCTTGCTCAAATTGCAATTGTTGTAATTTAAAGGCTTGAGTTGAATCCGCAACAGCCTTCTTTTGCGTCTCAAGCGACTGAGCTACTCTTTTGATAGCAACAAGAGAGCTTTCTACATCCTGCAAAGCATTAATAATCGATAAACGGTATGCAGCAGTAAGCTGCTCATATTCAGCTTTTTGTTGTTGATAATTTCCATATAACGCCCATCCGTCAAATATCGGTTGCGTCATCTCGCCCATAATATTTGCTGCTAATGCGCTGGGATTAAGAAGGTTCCAAATCATATATGAGTTTGGACCATAAAAGCTACTTATTGTAATTGACGGAAAAAATTGCGCTCTAGCATTCAAAACATCAAATTCCTGAGAGGCAAGTTGAGCTTCAGCAGAAGCAATATCCGGACGACGGAGTAATACTTCAGAAGGTAGGCCAGGTTCAATTTTTGGGAACTTCAATTTTGCTAGGCTTCCGCCTTTAATTGAAATACTTTCAGGGGGTTTACCCAACAGAATTGCAATAGCTAATTTTGTTTGCTCTATATATTTTTGGTAAACTGGAATTTGAGCTTTCTGTTGTTCTAATGTTGCACCTTGCTGGGATAGATCAAAAGCGCTTGCCGTTCCTGTCTCATATCGAAGCTTTACTGCATGATATATTGTCTCATAAATTTTTACGTTAGCTATATAGATTGCCAAAATATCTTGATACGCAAGCAATGCAAAATAGTTTACCATTAGTGATGATAGTTGCGATATCTCGACAATATCTCTCTCAAATCTTGAAGCATTGGCGATTAATCTAAGAGCATATGAAGCATCTTCATTTTTTCCCCAAAAGTCGATTGTATAACTCGATAGCCCAACTCCAACTTGATACATCCCATAGTAATAACCTTTGTAAAAACCCGCTGCAGGAAAAGCTGGAGGGAATTGGGAAAAGCCACTGTTATTTGGAACTCCGTTATTAATTTTGGATTGAAAATCTCCTTGACCAGTATAATTTATCATTGCTGCCGGCGTATGGTAAGACGCGGCGTAGTTCTGAGAAGACAAAGAGGGATACAATGGGGAGCTGGCAAGTCTAGCTGCGGCATCGGCTTGTTTAATCTGCGCCGCCGCTACTGCTATTTGGTAGTTGTCGACAAGAACTAACTTCGAAAAATCTGTCAGTTCCTGGGAACCAAATTGCACCATAAACTTAGAACCAGCGGGAATGGGTTTTGCAGAACGGTTATTACTCGAATGGTCAAATTTAGACGGCTTGGGTGTAGAAAGATCTGGCTTATTCCACTCGAAGTTGCAGCCTGCTAAAGGTATAATGACTAATATAGTCAGGATATTTACAATATTTCTTGTAAATGGTTTTCTTTTTTTATTCCTGGTTAGTTTTTTTCTCACTAAAAAAATTAATCGCCGCAGACGGTCCTGGCCCACCCCCATTTTACTTTCAATAGATACTGGGTAACTGAACAACGCTGACCTCGGCTAAAAACTCAACTCATCAAAATCTATAAGTCATTGTTATTAATAATTATAAGGAGGAAAATCCTGAATTATCCATAGCATATCAACAAACATTTTCGTATTAAAATTAAATAGTTATCAACTAATTTTAGCGGCAATCTATTACAGTTACTGACTGCTCGACGTTTAAAATCTATGCTTTAATTGTTTATAAGTATAAGTTTACATTTCTGTCTACAATAAACCAGTCCTATTGCTACCTCGATACAATTCTCTTGAAATCGGTATAAAATGAAAATTCCTATTTTTAATCTTGTCGATCTTAAATTGTGTTTTGTTTTTTTTATAATTGCTACTTCACAGTCAAGCACTGTAATTGCGCAGACCATCAGCCTATCCGAGCAAATACCTCTAAAATCACGTCCATCAGTAAATGATGAGACCTCCATACTTGCATCAAAGGGAGAAACTATTCGTGTAATTAGTAATACTCAAAATTGGATTCATCTCGATTACAAAGGTAAGAAATATTTCACTGAATATGGAAATATTTATGAAACGCCAGGTCAGAAAAATAATATTATATCAAATACAAAAGATCCCGCATGTGATTACGGTATGCCTTATTCAGGTAGCAGCATTTTTTTCGAAAGACCTTTGGCAAATCTTCGTCATTCAACTTTTTTAGGAACCTTATTTGGAACACATGAAGAATATCCCTGCTAAATAAATAAAAAATTAGACCAATCTAAACTATCCGGATTTATACTAGGAGGATTTTTATGGTCCATATCTTTTTTCTTGTATATTTTTTTCTTTCTTCTTTTACTATCACCATCGCCGAAGAGCTAGACTCTAAAAATTCCAGAATAATAAGTATGTATATAGAAAACAAAACACATGTTACTTTTGAACGCCTAAGAGAACTAACGATACTTAAAGCTGCTAAAAAGGCCCAATCACTTGGCTACACACACTTTGAATTTATGTACTCTGCTGATATGCCCGTGATAGGAAGTGTAGAACGACAAGGGAATATCTATAGAGATGTCTACGGTAATGCTGCGCAGACAAATGTGCCATCTGCACTATTTCCCACTCCAATCAGAGAAAATGGAAGTGTTATAGTGAAGTTTTGTAACGATTCCGAAACTCCTTGTAGAGGTATCAGTGCAAGAGAAGCTCTTAAGGATTTACATCCCTGAAACAAGACTAGAATCTAAATATCACTAAATCTATGCTAATTTTGAAGATCAATTTAAGATAATACATTATAGCCTCATTTGGCTAAACTTGACCGAATAGGAAACAACTCACACATAAACTTTTTATTTTTTCACATTATTTTCCTTTATTCCATATCTTGGATCACCCGTAATTAAGGATCTTAAAATAGAATGCGACTCATCCTCATTCCCAAGCCAGTCAAAGGGTTTTTGGTAAGTAGCGGTGGTTTTAAAGCTTTCCCCATTGTGATAAACTACGTGTAAGTTATCATCTGTAATTAGCCCTGAATTATTAAATGCAACGCTGCCCATAGGTCCTTTCAATTTTTCACCGTATCGCATCGAACGCAAAAATATAGCGAGTTTACTTGAATCGAATGTCTCTGTTTTTTTTATTGCATATGATACAAGTTTAAGAGCTGTATAACCTATAACCCCCTCTTCATATGGCGGCCGGCCATATGTCCTTTGAAACTTTTCCACGTATTCTACTGTTTCCGGAATGCCACTTGCTTCATTGTAAAGTGAAAACCCAATTATATTTCGCATAGACGCACTACCAACAATTTTTTCCAGTTGCCGAGAATAAACATTTGCTGGCCCAATGATTGGTTGATTTAAACCTAATTTTCTTGCCCTTGTAATGAACGTACTATAGTTGTTTGGCCATTTTGAACACACAAAGAATGCATCAATAGATGACGCTGAAAATTGCATATTATCCAGCAGAAATAGAAATATTCTATCAAGCTGATTAGGGTCTTCACCAGCTATACTCTGCTCATAAAGAATCTCTGAGGACGTTTCGGCAATCCTATCCCTCAAACGGGTCATATACTCTATTGATGTTAGGCTGCCATCACTTATAAGCACAACACGTTTCCAGTTCTGCTGAAAGGCGTAATGCGCCAATACAGCAGAAACATCATCATCACTTGGCTGCAGTGAAAATACATAAGTAAATCCGATCGACGTCAAAGCCGGCGAAGTTGCCCCAGTAGTCACAAGTAACTTACGATTATTGTTAAATATTACCGCCGCGGGAATAGCTGTCGGAGAGCGGCCATCTCCAATAACTGCAATAACAGAGGCATCTCTTGAAAGTTTATCCGCAATTCTATTGACTTTTGGCACGAGCTCGTTGACTGCAAAACCGGTAGCAGAAACCATTATAGGCTTTTCATCTATGTAATCTATAGTTAGAGGATAGCCCAGAAGACCACCCTCGCTATTGATTTCTTGAAGAGCCAAATTCACTCCTGCAACATATTCATCCTTACTATTAGGCGGCACAATAACGACAATTTTTTTATTGGTAATTAAAGGGGTCGATGGATAATTATACATTAATCCGTAGATGGCTGAAAAAAGTCCCAACACAATCAATGCTAACTTAAAATATTTCATAAAATTAACGCTCATTGAGTATTAAAGGAAGCCCTTCTTTGCCTGACCCGATAACAACTGTTTTTGCATTTGGGGACGTAGCAAGCTCTCGTGTGGCCAATATCCCTTGCCAACGAAGAATGTCAGGGCTTAAAGTTTGACTGACAGTTTTCTGATATTCTTGGATACCGCGAGCCTCTATTGATTTACGCTCTGCCTCTTTACGCTCAATCATGAGGCGATATTCATACCCTTTCAGCTCTTCCTTCAAAGAAAGTTTTTTACCTATAGCCTCGCTTAAGCTCGCAGGAAGCGTAACAGATTTTATTAAAATATCATCAATTAAGACATATCTCGCTTCGGCAGATTTAAGACTGCCTACGACAATACTCTCTAAAAAACCTCTTGCGCTTGTGTATACTTCTTCAGAGTCAAGACGCCCCACCTCTCGCCTCAATACTTGCTCAACCTCAGGGAAAACAATCTTATTCAGGTAGTCAGGGCCTACATTAACATGTAACGATGACAACACCCTCATGTCCGGCCGGTATCGGATGGCAACTTTAATCTCTACCGGCATACCTCCCTTTGTGAGTAGCGTGTACACTTTCTGAACAATCTGCAATCGGACATCATAGACAAACATCGAGTTCCAAGGCCAGATGATCTGCAGCCCCTCACCGTATGAATTTATCATATCTGTGCCAGACAAAAATCTATAAATTACCCCCATTTGACCTGATTTAATTGGAATTAAAATCCGAGGAACTAAAAGAAAAAGCATAAATACTGTAAACAAGACAACGAACCCAAGATAGATTGTTCGCCTCAGTTGATTAAAAACGCCTGCCGAGACATTTTCATCAAGATCACTGGCCATAAATTCCTCGGGTCTGAAAAGTCATGCAAGAAATAACCCGTTAGGGTTATAGGAGATACACAAAGGTTGCGACAAGAATTTTATTGCACTCCCAATTGTAAACAAGATTCAAGCCACAATATCAGAACCTTAAAGGCATTACGCTGGATTCTAAGATTATTTTGATGGCAGATACCTATGACTGCGGATAATTAGGACAAGAGAAGGAAATAAATCAGCGATGACCGACTTGAGAGATAAATCGTTAAAATTAGGACAGAGGCTGATAGACCTAGTTAGAGGAAAATGGAAACCCAACAGATCAGCAATCAACGAGGTTCTTGACCATACATCCACATATTCTAAATTAATCTCGCCCACACAACTCACGTTAGCATCAATTTTAGGGGGCATTTCAGGGATAGGCATAATTGCTACAATTAACTTAGCCGCACAATCTTCCGAGCATAATAAATATTTATTACTTTTACCCTGCCTCTTTGTTATTTTATTGTTGATATATCGCGCCGCTCAAACTGCTCTAATAAGCTCATGCGTTACAGCTGTGGAACTGGTTCTAGAAGAAACAAGAATTAGAACCGCAAAAAAAATCACAATGCTTGATTTTGCTTCTTTCGAGAACATCCAAAAGCAAGATGTTCAAGCTGGACTAACAAAACACTATGAAACAATATACAATCTAAGTATTCCGATAATACAAGGCGCCAACTCAGTTACCCTAGCATTATTTTTAATATTATACCTGGGTTACATGTCGTGGCAGGCTGCAATACTAGCCTTGATTACAACATTTTCCATCAGTTTTCTATACACTATGGGTAAAAAGGATTTATCAATCA
>Ga0214923_10005681_pt1 | contig 14378 bp, 10 predicted proteins | sample LL1510_MetaG_FD_177993 | JGI IMG/M metagenome (GOLD analysis project Ga0214923, IMG submission 177993) | Freshwater microbial communities from Lake Lanier, Atlanta, Georgia, United States - LL-1510 | ecosystem: Environmental > Aquatic > Freshwater > Lake | place: USA: Georgia | collected... | reverse complement strand
CCCAGTTATAAACAAACCCCCATTAATAGTTTCATTACCAGTTATAAATAGATTACCACTGATCGTTGCATTTCCAGTTAATATTAAATTACCATTAATAATTTCTTCCCCATTTAATATTAAAACTCCACCAATAAAAGTATCACCAATAACTGTTAATTTATATTGTGGATTATTAGTACCAATACCAACATTATTATTATTACTAATAAAAAATACATTTTGTGACGAAAAATTTATTTCAGGGCAAATATAAAATCCGTTATTTATAGTTGATGCACCTGCATACCAAATATTGTTATTTGAATATAATTTAATTTTTTCTATAGAAATACTACCACCAACAATATTAGTATTAGTTAAAGTAGTTGGAAAATTATTAGATGTGATTACATTATTATCTGCTAAAGCACTATTAACAATATTAGTTACATTTGATGAAGAAATAGAATTAGCAACAAGTGTATTAACTTGTGCTTGAACTGATTGAATAGTTCCTACTGGAGAACCATATAAAGTCTTTGACATTAATATAAAAATTGAAAAAAAAACCATTAAAAATTAATTGATTATAATAAAGTCAATAAATGAACAATGTTATTACTAAAGTATATGATTTTCAATGGAACATTTTAACCCTAGATGAATTTAATAGTCTTAAAATAGAACTATTAACAAACAAAGATATAGAACCAATACAAGTAGCTGAATTAAATACAGAATTATATGTTTCATATCTAAGATTAAAAACAAAAATAATTATTAATTGGGAAGAAATATTTTCATCAAAAACAAAACTAGTACCAATAATTCTTAAAGATAGAAATGATATTATTTATTATGGCAATGATAAAAAAAAATATTTAAGTGAAATGAATGTGTATAAATTAAATAAAGTAGCAGATAGTGTTATAAAAATATTAAATAAATCAGAATTATTTAATATTTTATTCAAACTTAAATTCGTTCATATTATATTATCAGCTTTTTATGATGATAGTATAATAAAAAAACGTTTCGATTATATAAAATATTCAACAACAGATTATAAATTACTGTTTAATAATTTTGAAAAAGAATTTAATTCAAAAGAGCTTCAAGAAAATAATAATAAAATATTAGAAATTATAGAAAATAAAGAACTATCTAAAATTGATATATCAAAAAAAATATTATTATTTTCAAAAAAGTATGAAAAATATAAAACATTATTTACAATTATTGTTAAAATGTATAATTATCAATTTCTTAATCATCCTAATATACTATCATTAAAAAAAGCTTATATTTGTAAATTATATGAATTACATAAAATACCTGAAAGTGCTTATGTTAATAAAAAAAATATAAAAATATTTTTAGATTATCTAGAAAATATTTCAGATAATGTAGTTTTTTCACAATTTATGGTTTGAAATAAATTATATTTTTAATTTTATAACAAATATCATGATTAATTTCAAAACCACTTATTTTAAAATTTGTAATATTAATCCATATTATTTTATTAATATTATATTTATTATAAAAAGCAAGAAATGCAGTTAATATACCATATAATATAGTTTTCATTGATATTGATTTATTAGTTAATAATATTAAACTATCATTTGAATATATATCAATAAATCCACTTGTTTTTGATACTTTTAATAATGTTCTAAATTCTACTGATGAGCCTTTTGTAATTAGTTTTTTTAATAATGTTTCAAATGCTTTATAATATTTTATTAGAGTTCCATTTGAAAATGTTTCTTTCAAATTTAGATCATCTCTAAAATTAAAGTCATTAATAGTTCCTATTATATTTAAACTATCAATCCATTCTGTTTTTTTACTACTAAATTCTTCTTCTAATCCATTAGCAATAGGTTTATCATAATTAATATTAACTTTAGTATTATAATTATTAACTAACATTTTCCCAGTTAATAATTTAATATAATTATAAATATAATCAATAGCAGTGTTATTTAAATCTATATTAAAATGTTCATATAAATTTGTAGTAACAGTAGGTATATCAATTTGAATTAAACTATTAATAATAGGTGTTATATCACGATAACCAATAATATTCAAATAATTTTTAACATCTTTTTCTAAATTACTTTCATAAGGTATTATTTTATTAATACTAACTCCTTCATTTAAAATATAAAGTTCACTATTAATTTCTTTTAAAAAAGGACTAGAATCAACAAAATTACCTTTAGAATTTTTAATATTAGACCAATAACATAGAACTATATTATTTTTTGCTCTAGATGTTCCAGTATAGAATAATCTTCTTTCTTCTTCAACATTTTTTAATTCATCTTTCCAATTTTGTTCTTTAATATCTGGTAAATCTTTTGAAGTAATATCTATAATATAAACATTGTCCCATTCTAATCCTTTAGCACTATGTATAGTACTTAACCAAACAAGGTTTTCAGTATTTGTTTCAAAATCTCTATTGATATATAAATTAGATAATTTATCTTCTAATGAATTACTATCATTAGATAAAAATCTAATTAAACTAGTTAGATCACCACTTATTGTTTTTTCTTTTATACCATTATAATATTTATGATTAACTTCAATCATGGATTGACAATATTTGAATAAACTATTATAATTAAATGATTTACTCAAAGTAAATAGTTTATTAAAATTATTTATTAATTCAGTTAACGCCCCTGCTTTAATACTATCATTAAATATAACCATACTAGCTAAAATATCAGAATTTTTTACAATATAATTAACATCTTCACTATTCAAATAAGTTAATAATATTCTTTTCCAATGTATTATTGAATTTGTATTAATGATAATTGATAATAGTGCTAAAAAATCTTTAACATATTCTTTATCTAAAATATTAGAACCTAAACTTTTACAACATTTAATATTGCAATTTGCTAATTCTAATTCAATATGTTTTAATAAATGGTTATTTCTAGCAAGAACTGCAATATTATGTGGAGACACACCTAATTCAATATTAACTTTAATATCACTTGCTATAAATTTATATTGTTCAATTTGACTATGAAAACCATAAACACGTGGTTTATTTTCTGTTTTAATTTCTGAGAAAAAATCTTTAATTTTCCTACTAATATTATTTTTCAAAATAGATTTATTAAAATTAATAATATTAGAATTTGATCTATAATTTTGTTCTAAATAATATGTTTTTGATTTTGGAAAGTTTTTTTCCCAATCCAAAATATATTTTGAATCACTACCTCGAAAAGAATATATAGCTTGGTCATCATCTCCAATAACCATTAATTTACTTGTTTTACTTAATTCTAATAATATCCAATATTGAATTGGATTAATATCTTGAAATTCATCAAAAAAAATATATTTTATTCTTTTTTTTAAATCATCTGATTTGGGTGTATTTAACCATTCACAAAACTTAACCATTAAATCATTATAATCAAATAAATTTTGTAATTTTTTTTGTTTATCATATTCTTTAATACATTCATTAATATGTTTTGAATATTTATCTAATCCATATTTATTAATAGCACCTTTTTTATCAATTGGATAACTACATGAAGCAATATCAATAATTTTAGATAAATATATCCTTAACATATCAGTAATATTATAATCATAATTACCAGAACTAATAATTTCATCTATCATATTTAATTTATTATCATCTTCCAATATAATAGCATTTTGTACAAGTTGTTTTTCATATTTTAAAGTTCTAAATGCGAAACTATGTAAAGAACCAACAAAATTAGGCATTTTAGTTGGTTCTAATTTATTTTCTAAACGATGGCTCATTTCAGTACCAGCTTTTCTAGTAAAAGTAATCAAAATAATATCTTCTGGTGAATAAATTTTTTCCATGATTAATCTAATATATCTAGCAATTAATGTATGTGTTTTTCCACTACCAGCACACGCAATTACTAGAATATAATCATCATCAGCATAAACAATATTATTTTGACTAGAACTTAGTTTAAAATGTCCAATAACTTCTTTAGATTGTATATGTTTAAAATTTTCTTCAAGAGAAGTAATTTTAGCATTTACTAAAATTAATAAAGATTCTAAATCTTGTTTTTCTTTTAATAAAATATCTTTATTATCAAGATAAACTCTATATTTTCCTAACGATTCATTCATTGTATTAAAAATAAATATAAATATAGTTTTTTTATTGTTTTTATCAATTTTTATTCTATAAATTAAAATCCACGTCCCATAAACATTTCACTAGCAGTGTCAGATAATTGTAATGATGGGGCAATTAGAGCAATATGATTTATAGGCAATGGTAAAAATGGTTCTATAATAACACGTTCAGTTTGAAATGATCCTATATTAGAACCAATAACTACACTTAATCTTCTAGAGTTATTACCAACTGGACCATTTGCACCTGATAAACCAACAGGACCATTGGCACCAGATAAACCAACTGGACCAGTAGCACCAAAAAAACTAGCAGGACTAGTAGAACCAGTAGAACCAGTAGAACCAGTAGAACCAAAAAAACTAGCAGAACCAGTAGAACCAGTAGAACCAAAAAAACTAGCAGGACCAGTAGAACCAGTAGCACCAACAGCACCTCCATCAAGAGGACGATAACCAGTAAATCTAATAGATGAATTACCAATGTTAACATTATCAGTACCTAATACCATTGGTGTAATAGCACCAGATAGAGGTATAGGATTAATAGCATTATGAACATATTTTCTATCAACACGTGCAGCTGCAATAGGTGATATTAAACTATTTAACACGGGTCCACCAATAGGACCTATTTGTCCATTTAGAGCACCAATAGGAGCAATAGGAGCAATAGGAGCAATAGCATTAGTCATAACTGGTGGTAAATAACCAAGTGTTTTTTGAGGTCCCAATTCTATTAAATTATTATTAACAGGATACATAGTAATACCAGCTTTATTAATACCTTGTTGTGTATAATATTTAACATCTGCTCTATATTTTTGAGTATTTGCTTGGTCTCTAATAATAATATCTTGAATATTTAAATTATGATTCATTTTAATAAAATTTTTTACAGCTTCTTTAAAACTATCTCCATATATATCATAAACAAAAGGATGTACTACTTGAAATGGCATTTCACCTTGTACTAAAACAGGATTTGATGATATCATATAAAATATAACAAGAAAAAATAAAAATTGATAAATATAATACCTAAAATTAAATATTTATATTATTATAATCTTATTGTAAATGGGAATAAAAAATCTTTTAAAATTTTTATTGCAAAAATCTTATGGTATCAAGCCAATTTTAATAACTGATTATTCAAATAAAAAAATTGCAATTGATACAAGTATTATATTATATCAATCTGTTATCACTATTAGAAATTCTGGTAATGACTTGATTAATAAAGAAGGAGAACTAAGTTCTCATATTTTAGGATTATTTAACAAGACTATAGAACTATTAGAAAACAAAATATCACCACTATATGTTTTTGATGGTAAACCACCTGATATAAAAAAAGATATATTGAATGCTAGAAAACAAGTTAGACAAAAAGCATTAGAAAAATTATCAATGGCAACAGATGAAAAAACAAAAATAAAATATTTAAAAAAAACAGTAAACATAACAAAGAATCATAATGAACAATGTCGTGAAATGTTAAAATATATGGGTATTCCTTATATTAATGCAGATGAAGAAGCTGATAAAACTTTATCATATTTATGTAAAAATAAAATAGTAGATGGAGTATTATCAGAAGATATGGATATATTAACATTAGGTTCACCAATATTACTAAGAAATTTATTAGCATCACGAAATGAGCCTTTAGAAATAAATTTAGAAAAAGTATTAGATAGTTTAAATTTAACGATGGAACAATTTATAGATTTATGTATATTATTTGGATGTGATTATTGTAAACCAATAATTAATGATAAAAATCCAAATATAATATATGATATTTATTGTGAAACAAAATCAATTGAAAAAACAAAAGATAGATTATTAGAATTAGGATATATTATTAATGAAACAAATAATTATAATGTAATAAAAACATATTTCACAGATATATCACATAGTGAAATAAATAATATAGAAATGAAAAGACCTGATATGAAAAAATTAGGAAAATTATTAATTGAAAAATATGATCTAGATAAAAATAGAATTATATCTAAATTAAAAAGATTAAAAAATATACATCCAAAATATGAAAAGAAAAATAATAATATTATTGAAATGTTTTAATTTATAAAAAAATTGATTTTGCTTTGCTCAGTTTTAGAACTCTTATTCTATTTGCGTTGCAAATAAAATAAAAAATTGAAAAAAATACATCTAAAAAACAATTATTTTTATTTATCCAATAATGGCAATCAATACTGAAAAAATGATAAAAGATTTTGTGTCTGTTCTTAATTCTCTCCCACAAGTAGTAAAAGGAGAATATCTTAAAGTTACATATGGACAAGTTTATGGTTTTTTTGAAAATATGAATTTATCTAGTTTGGAATCATTGATTAATAAAAATGAACTAGATGAACAAACATTACCATTTGTAAAATTTGCAATGATGGTAAGTACATTTGGTATATCTAAAAATGAAACGGAATCAGATAAAATTATCAATATGTGCTTGAATTGTTCAAATTCTATTTCTGTAAATATTTTAGAAAAATTTGAATTGTTGCTAAGCAAAGGGAAAAAATTAAATTTGTGTCCACTTTTGTATAGAAAAAATTATGCATCGCCTAATTATTTTGCTGATTTTACAAATGCTAAAAAATTAATTGGCTCATATTTGAAGAGTGATGACCTTGCTTCTGTTAAAGTAGTTAATCTAAAGAAACAAAATGTAGTAGAACTTGGTACTAAACGCCGTAAAAATCCAATGAAGAACCCAAGTAAAAGAAATAAACGAGAAGAAAGTGATGGTGATTATACACCATCTGATGATTATGATGATTATGATGATTATGATGATGAAGAAAAATATGATGAAGAATCAGAAGATGAACAAGAAGTATTTGATGATAAATTTATAGAAAAACTATATTCACTTTCATCAACAAGTACAGAAAAAGAATTGGTAGATGTTTTTAATAAATTGGATAAGAAAGGTAAGAAACAAGCAATGAAACAAATTGAAGAAGTAACAAGTATTACAAGTAATAAAACTCATTCTGTTATGAAAATTCTAAATTATCCTCTAAGTAATCAAACTAAAGCAAATATTTTGAAGCAGTGGCTAACACTAGCAAAAAGTCGTGATGCTGATGATAAACATAAATTGAAAACTTGGTTTGATATTTTGATGACAATTCCATTTGGTGTTAATAAAGGTACTGATATTGGAACAATTAAAACATCAAATGTTAAAAGTTTCCTAGATAAACTTAATACATCAATGAATGAAGCAGTATATGGTCATGAAGAAGCAAAAAGACAAATTGTTCAATTCATGGCACAAAAAATAAAGAATCCAAAATGTAAAGGTAATATCTTGGGTATTTATGGACCACCTGGAAATGGTAAATCATCACTAGTAAAAGAAGGTATTGCCAAAGCAATGGATAAACCATTTCTATTTATTAGTTTGGGTGGAGCACAAGATGGAGCATATCTAGAAGGCCATGGATTTACATATACTGGTTCAATTCATGGAAGAATTGTAGAAGGATTGATCGAAGCAAAGTGTATGGATCCAATTATTTATTTTGATGAATTGGATAAGATTTCAAAAACTCATAAAGGTGATGAAATTAAAAATATATTGATCCACTTGACTGACCCAGTACAAAATTCTCATTTTAGAGATAAATACTTTCATGGTATTGATATTGATTTGTCAAAGGCAACAATTATTTTTAGTTATAATGATCCAGAAAATGTAGATCCAATTCTATTGGATAGAATTACAAAAGTAAGTACAAAAGCACTAACTCTACAACAAAAATTGAACATTGCCCAAAATTATCTAATGAAAGATATTATTAAAGATGTTGGTTATAATGTTGGTGATATTACAATTTCAGATGCAACAATTAATTTGTTGATTGATAGATATACTAGAGAAGGTGGTGTAAGAAAACTTAAATCACTATTATATGAATTGATTAGAGAGATTAATATTGCTCATTTAACTCATACAACATTTGGAGAAGATATTGTATTTTTTCCTTATGAAATTACTGAAAGTGCTATTAATATCGTGTTTAAGAAGAAACGTAATATTATCCCAGATAAAATTAACCCACTACCACAGATTGGATATGTTAATGGACTATGGGCGAATAGTGCTGGATGTGGTGGAGTATTGCCAATTCAAGTGAAATATTTTCCAAGTAAGAGCCCATTGGATATTAAAACAACTGGAACACTTGGAAAAATAATAGAGGAATCAATATCTATCTCATTAACTTTAGCATGGTCTTTAGTAGAAGAAGAAATTCAAACTCATTTACAAAGTGTTTGGAAGACTAATCCATCAGGAATACATATTCATTTTCCGGATTTATCTGTTCCAAAAGACGGTCCTAGCGCTGGTGGTGCGATTACATTGTGTCTTTATTCTTTGTTAACTGGAAGACTAATTAGAAATGATATAGCAATGACAGGTGAAATTGATTTGACTGGTAAAGTGGGTATTATAGGCGGATTAGAATCTAAAATGGTTGGAGCCAAACAAGCTGGTGTAAAAATGATATTATATCCAAAAGATAATCAAAAAGATGTAGATTTGATATTGGAACGTAATCCAACATTTTTAGAAAACATGGAAATACATCCAGTTGAAAACATTTCACAAGTTATTTCATATGGACTTGTATAAATTTATTTTATTATAATAAAAAATTGATTATATTTCTTTAAAAATACATTGAAATATAATTGATATATAAAATGGCAATCTGTAAATTTGAAAAGTGTAGGAAAAGAGCTAGTTATAATACTGAAGGAGGATCAAAAGGATTATTTTGCAATATTCATAAGAAAGATAATATGATTAATGTAAAAAGTAAAAAATGTATTGAACCAAATTGTAAGACATTACCAATTTTTAATATAGAAAATCAAACCCCATTATATTGTAGTATTCATAAAAAAGAAAATATGATTAATGTTAAAAATAAAACTTGTATCGAACCAGATTGTAAAACACAACCAAATTTTAATATTGAAGGTCAAAAACCTTTATTTTGTTCTGTTCATAAAAAAGAAAATATGATTAATGTAAAAGATAAAACTTGTATCGAAGTAAATTGTAAAATAATACCAACTTATAATATTGAAGGTAAAAAAGAAGCATTGTATTGTGCTACTCATAAAAAAGAAAATATGGTAAATGTTAAAAGTAAAACTTGTATTGAACCAGATTGTAAAACTAGTCCAACTTATAATATTGAAGGTCTAAAAGAAGCATTGTATTGTTCAGCACATAAAAAAGAAAATATGATTAATGTTAAAAGTAAAACTTGTATTGAACCAGATTGCAAAAAACAACCAAATTTTAATATAGAAGGTAAAAAAGAAGGATTATATTGTGCTACTCATAAAAAAGAAAATATGGTTAATGTTAAAAGTAAAACTTGTATTGAACCAGATTGTAAAACATATGCAATTTTTAATATAGAAGGTAAAAAAGAAGGACTATATTGTGCTATTCATAAAAAAGAAAATATGATTAATGTAAAAGATAAAACTTGTATTGAACCAGATTGTAAAATACAACCAACTTTTAATATTAAAGGTCTAAAACCTTTATTTTGTTCTGTTCATAAAAAAGATAATATGGTAAATGTAAAAGATAAAACTTGTATTGAACCAAATTGTAAAACGATCCCAAATTATAATATAAAAGGTCAAAAAAAAGGATTATATTGTAATATTCATAAAAAAGAAAATATGATTAATGTAATTAATAAAACTTGTAAAGAACCAGATTGTAAAACTCGCCCAAATTATAATATAAAAGGAAAAAAAGAAGGGATATATTGTTCAGTTCATAAAAAAGAAAATATGATTGATGTTAAAAATAAAACTTGTAAAACCCCATTATGTTCTATAAGAGTTCAAGAAAAATATAAAGGTTATTGTTATTTTTGTTTCATCCATATGTTTCCAGATACACCAACTACAAAAAATTATAAAACAAAAGAAAAAACAGTAGCAGAGTATATAACCAAAACATTTCCACATTATACATGGATATCTGATAAAAAAATCCAAGATGGTTGCTCAAAAAGAAGACCAGATTTATTATTAGATCTAGGTTTTCAAATAATCATTATTGAAATAGATGAAAACCAGCATATAGATTATGATTGTAGTTGTGAAAATAAAAGATTAATGGAAATATCACAAGATTTAGGTCATAGACCAATTATATTCATTAGATTTAATCCTGATGAATATAATATTGAAGAAACAAAAATTCATTCTTGTTGGAGTTATGATAAGAAAGGTCTATGTAAATTAAAACCTAAATACATAGATAAATGGAATGAAAGATTAACTATTCTAAAACAACAAATAGAATATTGGAGCAATCCATTAAATAAAACTAGTAAAATATTAGAAGTTATACAATTATATTTTGATAATTTTGAAGTTCCTATAAATTGATTTATATAACAACACTTTTAATCAAATTACCAAAAACTGGTTCAATGAATAATGAACATGCACCTATTAATGGACCCGCTACTCCTAAAATACTATTAGCTATTAATGTATTTGTTATAGTTTCTAATAATACATATCTTATTACTAATGTAAAACTAACAAGTAATACTATATGAACAAATCCTATTAAAATAATTATTCCAGACTTTTTAGATAAGTTATTGAAAAACAATAATTTAGTTAGATTATTAGAAATTATTGTTGCAGCAGCTATACCAAATAATAATATACCAGAACCAATAATAAGTTCATATACATTTCTTAAAGACATATAATATATAAAATAAATTTATAATATTTTATTAAATTATTTTAATTATTTATAGATAATGGAATACAACAAGGTTCATTTTCAACAATATGTCTATAGGATGACATTGTTCTTCCAATAGAATCAATATAATTTAAATGTGTATAAACATTTGGTTTAATGATATCAAATTCTAATACATATAATTTCATATCATCATTTAATTGCATCCACCAAGGTATCATTGGTGTAATTCTAGAAATAATTGTATGAGGATTAATAAAAGCATTAATAGTTGGTTTTTGATAATGTATAGGTTTTATACTTTTATTTTGAATAATTTTTTCATCTTTCCATTTACAAAGCCAATAAAATGGTGAGTTGATATCATATTTAAAATTTTTTATAGAATTATATGCTAATTGTTTTAATTGAACATCACTATCAATAATATTTAATACAGGACTAGTTGGTTCTCTTTCAACAATATAATCTCTTAATTCTTTTCTAGTGTTAGGATTATTAAAAAGTATTACTAATTTTTTGAAATAAATATTAGATTTTTCATACCATTCTTTACAAGCTAATTTATATTCTTGAAATTTTATTTCACTTTCTTTATACTTTTTATAAAATTTATCAAGTAAAGGACAATGAGATGTTAATAATCTATTTTTATAAGTAACAGGGATAAGATTCATTTTAACATGTTCTTTAATAAATTCTTTTGATGTTTCTGAAACAGGTATTATCATTTCATCTATAACTTGTTCCATATAAGATTGAATCTCAACAATATTTAAAACTCCTTGAAATGGAAATCCTTCAACTGTACCATCATCATCTATTCCAATAATAAATTTACCAAATTTATTATCGGATAAAGTATTCATAAAACCACAAATATATTTTGGTAAATATGTTTTAATATATGCTTTAATATTTGTAAAAATATATTTATTAAATACCCATTTTGAATTTAAGATAAATTCTTCTGCAATACTCATACTAATAGGTAAACCACCAGTATAAAAAGACATTATTTTATATTCACGTTCTAAAGTTTCCTCACCACAGTTCTGCTTATATTTGTATGATAATGGTTTAATCATCAAATATAGTAAATTAATAATATTTTATTAATAATATTTTTTATCAATTTTTTAGGATTATCTTTTGCTAAAGCAAAAAATAAATATATTAATCACTTGGAGGTAAATTAGAAGCAGGTGGTAATAATCTAGGAATGGTAACAATTACTTTACCATTTTTAGACTGAACAGTAATTGTGCCACGACCAAGACAAACAGTACCAACAGGTAATACACCATTATCTATAAAAGTAATAGATGTAGTTTTTGTTTCAATAGCGGAGTTGACAGGATTATTTCCAGACATATATATTATATATTATAAATATATTTTATGAGTTTACTAAAAATATATTTATATAGTTAATTTATAATGTCAGAAATTTGTAAAATATCTTATGGATATGATATAAATAATAGTGTTGATTTAACAGATTTAATACCAAATATAAATAAAATTAAACCTAAATATTTTGAAAAAGATGATTTAAAGGATTTTATTTATGGTAAAAAAAAATTATACTTGTATAATCAAGGTAATAATATTCCATTAATTGCTAATGACTTTGATGAAACATTAGAAACATTTGCCGAAGAACAATATTATGGTAAAAAATTAGAATTACAAAAAACAAAAGAGCAAATATGTAATATTATATCTAAAGTAAAAATATTATATTATATTCCATGGGGATTTGAATATGCATGTGGACCACATTCAAGAATGATGCAAATAATAAATTATTTAATTTCAAAAAATTTTGATATACATGTAGTGATATCAAATTCAAATGATATGTTAAATAAAGAAACTATGAAAATATTAGAATCATTAAATGTTAAATATTATATTTCAGAAATGACTTCATCATTTTTATTAGAAAAATGGGATAACATAAATCCAGATTATTGTTGGATTAATTTTTTAAATTCAGTTGAATCAGAAGTTTTAAGATTAATAAAAACTCGTTCAAAAATAATATGTGATATACATGATGTATATGATATTGTTCCATTTTATCAAAGATATTCAAATAATTATTTGGAAGAATCTAAAGATTTTAATACAATAAAACATGATTTAAGTGAAATTGAAAAACATTACAATAAACATATTGATATTATTTGTAATGATCCAAATATTAAATTTATAGATAATCTAGTACATATATCTAAATATGATATGAGTTTATACCAAAAAACAGAATTTTTACAAACAAAACAATATTTAATAGAATTTATAAATAATCCAATAGAATATGTTAAAAATGATGAAATATATCCAGTTATATTTGCTTCATCAAATGTTTATAATAAAGCTTCTTATCTATATTGGCATACATATATATTTAATAAATTAAATACAAAAATATTGGTTTATGGAAATATATGTGATTTTGCTAAAAACTATCCTCATCCAAATATTATAATAAAAGGTAAAGTAGATGATATAATGGAAGTTTATAAAAATGCTAAATATATTATTAACATAACCTTATTTGGTTCAGGTACAAAAACAAAAATAAATGAAGCAATTTCATATAATACACCAGTTATTTCATTTGATTTTATTTCTAGTTGTGGTGGTTCAATGTTACATGACGGCATAAATGGTATTATAATAAATAATGAAGATGATATGATAAACAAAATAAATAATATGAAAGATATCGACTATTATAGTGTTAATTGTAAAATTATTCATCATGATTCAAATGAAATATTTAATAAAACAATGTTAGATATAATACCAATGAAAAATAGATATGAACATATTCATATTGAAATGACGAAACAATATAATAATTTAGATAAAATTAATATAATAGAATTAGCTACAAATAATGAATTAAAATATTTAAAAATGTTAAAAGATATAAATATTGAAAAAATAAATAATCAAACTAAAAGAAATATAGTAATGATAGAAAAAAATGAAGAATTATTAAAAATAGTAACAAATAAATTAGGAGATAAATGTAATATATATTTATTAGAAGAAATATTTTTGAAACACATAGAAGACCCTTTATATTTTTCAAAATATTCATGTCCTATTTTACCTAATTGGTTAGATGAAAAAATAATAAATGAATTAGGTTGGTCAAAGCAAATTGATAAAATTAGTTATAATTGGTTGAAAAGAACTGATTGGCAAAATATTTTTAATACTATATTAGAAAAAGATATATAATATGATAATTTAATATAGTTATAAAATAATCATATTACACTATTTTTAGTAAAAAGGTCTGTTGATAAATATAGTTAAAAAATAGAAATTTTTTTATACATCCTATTTTCTTTATAACCATTAGATTCATAATATAATTTTGCTTGTAAAT
>Ga0214923_10005679_pt1 | contig 14380 bp, 14 predicted proteins | sample LL1510_MetaG_FD_177993 | JGI IMG/M metagenome (GOLD analysis project Ga0214923, IMG submission 177993) | Freshwater microbial communities from Lake Lanier, Atlanta, Georgia, United States - LL-1510 | ecosystem: Environmental > Aquatic > Freshwater > Lake | place: USA: Georgia | collected... | reverse complement strand
CCGTTGCACGATTTGCTTCCGTCTGAACTTAGAAAACAAAAATTTAGTTTGTAAACCCACAGCCCCTTAACAAGGGGTTTTTTATTTGTAGTTATATTTTGTCTTGATCGTCTTTGGATAAAAATGTAAACAGTCTAGTACGTCTTTATCATCAAAAACTGCCCATTTCTGCCTATCATCATTATACCAATTGTGATAAACTTCCATATTAAACGGAGATTCTAGTGTGTAGCTGACAAGTGAATCTGTGATAGACAAAAATTCTTTTTCAGCACCAAACTTACCACATATAACTTTGTTACCAATTTTTTTAGCAGTATACGTACATAGACCAAATCCTTCGCCTCTATTCAATGTAAAATATACATCTCCAAATTCGTGAATTAGATTTACTTCGTCATCACTTAAACTATCAAAACAAAATATAATAGGTGGGATATTATTATAATTATTAAGAAGTTCTGCAAACTTATATTTCAACATTTCGGTTTGTGCCACTGTAAACTCTTTGAAATATGTTTTGATAAACAAACAAACATTATCATCACCTGTGAATTTACTGCAAAATGTAGATATAACTTGATTTATGTTTTTACGTTCGTTATATTGACTAATGTTATAATATACAGTATTGTTATCTATAATAGTTTTAACAAGATTTGATGATTGTGTATAAACACCGTCTTTGTAAATAAAAAACTTATTTAATATATTGTTTACACTTAAGTTGTCATTGTGTACAAAGCTAAAAATATCGTGATACCAAACATTTATATTTTTAACTACGCCACTATCAATAAAAGATTTTTTATTAAAAAATGAAGGAACTATAACTTCATCTACCACACTTAAATTTATATAATCTACCCACTGTGCATGCAGATGAGTAGTTTCCCACGTTGTGAGCCCGTATACTTTTTTTGATAATCTAAAATATTTTTTAGCATCATTCCATCCATCTGGAACGTGATGTATAATCACCGAGTCATAAACAATGCTTGGATCATATTTGTTTTCACAATTAAAAACCAAACGTTCTTCTTCGTTACAAGGTTTATATGTGGATTTGTCAAAAACATTATTAATCCAGTGAACTGTATATCCATTTTGCAATAATTGAAATATATAATTTCTAGCAGAATAACTATATCCACTGTAATTGTTCTGGGAAATATAAAGTATGCTTTTACCGTTTATAAAATTAAAATTCTTAAATATATGGGCAAACATTATTTCATATGTGTCCAATCTAATTATTTTAAAAATTACATCATTCTTAAAAAAGTCTATGTTTTTGTTTAGACCCGAATAATATCCGGTATTAGCGTATAGGTTTATAACCTCGGAGTGTAATGGTATTTTGGTCGTATTATCTTCCCACAAAAATAAAGCATTGACATCATTAACATCAGTACCTATCAAAACTTCTATATTAAGAGGAGATTTTCTAGCATTTATCAGTTTGACCATAACAAAAATAACTATATTAAACTAATCAAGCAACATTTTTTTATTACTTACTTTTTCGTCAATTATACCCATCTTTCCCTTAAGCATTCTCAAAGCAGCTTTGGGATTCATTTTACCAAAGTTAAATCCCATTATTCCGTATCTTTGACAAAACTCTTCTAACTCTTGAATATCTTTTGGGTCATATTGTTGAACTACATCATTATTATAACCTGTATCAGTATCTACATTTGACTGTCTACGTCTCAACATAGCTTGGTATGGATCAAAACCATTAATAGATGATACAGGCGCACTCTGTTGACGCATTACCATCATAGCTTGTAAGTTGCCCATACCTATTGATGGCCACTCTTCCATAACTTAAAAGTAATAGTTAAAACCAAAATATTCTCCGAGAGACATTAACGATTCCAATTTAAGAAACTGATGTCTACCTATATCGGCTACGACTTTATTTTTGTTATACCAACTAGGTAATTTGCCGCCACGCGCTTGTTGTGTTGTTACATTCAAAAAATGATTTGCTCCTTTAGTAATATCTTTTAAAGATCCACTCTTTGCTTTATTAACTAGATCAAGTGCTATATTGAATCTTGCGTGACTTTTCTTTGAATCAATAAATTTTTTAATATCGTTTACATCCTTTTTATTGATTTTATTCCATCCGCTAAATTGGTAGGGTTTCAAACATTCCATAGCACCTTTTCTAGTATCACCATTAACACGATTCATAATCACATTCAAAACAGCTTGCATAGCCTCGGTTGCATTCTTTTCACCACCAGCTTCATCTATTATTGTAGCAGCAATAACATCTTCAGCTGTATATAGTTTACTTTGAACAGGACTTTGTGCGGTTTGAGTTATAGCAGGTTTATTAGCTGGTTTTATTTTAGCAGCATCTACATTACCAGTAGTTGCTGCCAATCCCAAAGCACCAGCCGCTCCAGCTCTAAGCCAATTTTTCCAATCTTCTTGTAACTTGATAGACTCAAGAAGATGTTCGGCTAATTGTGGTTCTGTATTGAATATAAAGTCTTTGAGTAATTTACCTTTTCCAGTAGCAACAATTTTTATATTCTTGTCTATGATAAAATCTTCTATCGCAGCTTTTGTTTCTCGTCTCAACTTTGAAGATGAAAAGTCATAATTTGGAAGATTTGAGAGTGTTAAAAATTCACTCTGAATATCAAAGACACCACGTACATAACCTTTAGCTACAGCATTCTCGTATGTATCTACTAAAGTCGCACCTACTAAAGACTCATCATTATTCTTGATCCAATCTTCATGACTATTACCTACATCTACTACTTTACCATTTGGAGTGAACCAATATTTTTTGTAGTAACTGTTTTCATCCAAAGTTCTACCTTCTGCACCAAAATGGTCTAGATGATGATATACATCGTCCAAATATTCACCTGCCAAGTTCAACTTAGCTTTTACCCAATCTTCCAATTGAGTATTTGGTTGCAACATCGTTTCCAACTCCTTTGCATCACTGTTGAGTTGTTTCAAAGCTCCCATAGCCATACTACTATTGAATTCTTTGATCATATGACGAACAACAGCTTCATAGATTTCTCTTACGGGTTTACTTTTGGTATGTTTACCAGCTTGTCTTAGTCTTCTAGCTTTACAATGAGCTATTTGACTAAATCCTTTTGGGTTACTACAATTAATGCTCTTCTTGTATGTATTACTCCACTTTTCATCTATTTGATCTTCTGGCGTACCAGCTTCTTTTTCATCACGATAAAACTTCAAGTAATCTCTTACTGTAGCTACATAATCACACGCGTGATTCAACTTAGCCTTTACCCAGTCTTCCAAATTATCATCTACACTAAACATTGACTGTAGTTTTTCACTATAATCAATTATCTTTGTTATATCACTTTGTGCCATTTCGGCATTTTCTGCTTTTAATTTACCAACGTGATGTTTAACATCGTTATTAATAGGGTGATCTGGATCTCCAACTCCTGTTGACATAGAATTCATCCACTGTTTTTTAGTCAATTCTTTCAATGATGCATCCGTCCAATTCTTTACATCTATTTTTCCTTTTTGATGTAATTTAATCAAATCTGAACTATTAAATGTGTATTTACTTAAACCATTTAATTTTGTTGTCAGTTCTGGAAATTGTTTGCCTAAACCAATTAATACCGAGTCCAAAGCACTCTTGGTTACGATGTCGCTCGCAGAAACATTTGATTTGCCAAGTTGTTTTATTTTTTCTAATTTACCAATCAATTTCAGAGCGTAGTTCTTATAAGATTGATAAGCGTTATAATTAGACATTGCTGTATCGTTTGATTCGGTCATAGATTGTAATTTCTTTAAAGCTTTTGCATAACTAGCTGGTAATTCAGCTGTTTTCATATGTGCGGTTTGTACGAAGTCTTTTTCTTTTTTAGTTAGTTTGGGTTTTTCAGAAGCAATTTTTGGAACAAAACTACTTATTAATTGAAATTTACTTGATGGATCTGATCCAGCCATTCCCATTTGAATGTATGTAGAATTTACTGGAAACTTAACCAAATACTCTTTTAAAGTGCTATATTGATTTTGTGTTATAGAAGTGTTCCAAATAGCTACAAAGTAATAATTCTTGTTTTGTAAAGTAACCAACCAAGATCTACCACTCAAACAAGTTCTTCGTAAAAACTCCATATCATCTTGCCCTCGATATTTATCTTTACGTATGTTTTGTAATTCTTTACTACCAGCATAAATTGTTTCTTTGTGGTCAGATCCAATGCGACCTTTTAATATTAATTTTTTATCACCGTCATTATAGATTATGAAGCCATATCCATTTTCTTCGGTTCCTGTAAATATAGGCGCATATTGTCCAGTGCCACGTTCAAGAGCACTTAACGTAAAACCTCTAGCAGAAGGTGGGGTGTCCATTATATCACCTGGACCCCCCACCATATATTCCACTTTACTTATTTGTATAGGATATGATTTCAAACCGTTATTATAAACTTTCCTTTAATTTACGAAGTGTCATTGCCAATCTAGCACGTTGACCCATTTTTCCACCCTTCTTAGCAGCTGCTGCTAATTTACCGGCTGGAATCTTTTCGCCTGCTGGTACGTTAAGAGCTTTCTTCAAAGCACCTTTTTTGCCTGGGTGAATTGCTTTTTGAATCCACTTTTTCTTGGTTTCATCAATTTCTTTGGATTGTTCAAATGTAATTTCACCCACAGTATCTTGTTCTTCACCAGCTTCAGCTTCACCACCAGCAGATCCTTCAGGAGGTAATTGATCTTGATCCATAGTTGGAGCTTGATCTTGAGCTTCGTCTCCTTCTGGTTGTTCAGGTTGTAGTTGAGTCATCAACAAATCGTGTAGTTTTTGAGCAAGTTCACGATCAAGAGTTATAGTTACATTTTCTTTTTCTGCATCTACACTTACATCATCTTGTTCAATCTCACGAATCATTCGTTTGATAGCTTCTTTTAATTCTTGTTTATTCATAGTTGTTTGTTTGTTTTCTGCATATCCTACAAAATCATATCCACTTCCAAATGTGCCTTGACCATCTGAAGAAACTTGTGATGGAAATGGACTTTCCATAGCTCTAGCTGGATAAGCTTCACTCATTCTCCAACCGCCACCTTTGGATTTATACCATCTAGCTGCCCATCCATTAGCATAAGCACTTGGATAAACATCAAACTTGGATCTTGCAGCGGCCTTAGCTCTAGCCCACAAGGCGGGATTTGTTGGTTTTGGCTTTCTCTTTTTGCCACCTTTTTTTCTTCTTTTCTTTTCATCCAATATAGCTTCTTCCAAACTACTAAACACTTGTTCTTCTAATTCAATGTCAATTGTTTTATTTACAATTGGATGGCTACTTCTACCATCTACTTGACCAATTGGAGTACCACCGACTTTTCCGTGCATATTTCCTTGTTTTAAACCGCCATTTCCAATTCTTGATGGGTCATTAAAACTTTGATTGGGATCGCCAAATCCAGAATTGTGTGATGGTTGAAATTCACTTGCCAGACCAGCTGAAACCAACTTAGTATAGTACTTTGGATCTTCCGTCAGATGATCCATAGCAATTTCTTGTGCAATTTTAGGATCATTGGTATGTTCCATTTCAACCTGAACTCCTATACTTAATTGATTGGGGTCAACTTGATTGGTTGAAGTATTATCTCCAACTCCACCTGGCAACTTTACTAAATTATTAATCATTTTTCATTCCTTGTTGAAACTTTTGAAAACTTTTACCACTTCCAGCACCTGGATCTATCATCCATCTGCGACCTCTCATTACATCACTTCCCAAACTTGGATCGTGGAATTTACCATCGCCAATATAATGCCATCCTTTATGCAAAGGTTCAGGCTTACGATACAGTGGTTTATCTTTAGCAAAATTAGCCATAATCAACTCCAGTTCCTACGTTGTTTTTTCTTTTCGTGTAAATCCTTCATTATTTCAGATATAGCTTTTTCTTGTGGAGTACGATAATCTGGTTGTTCAGGTTCATCGGTTATATCCAACATATGCAATTTACTGTAATACTTTGGATCTTTTTTAAGGTTTGCAACGACGTTTTGTTTAGCTACCTGTTTATCTTTTAACACTAGTTTTTTCATTTCATAATCAATACCAGTGATAATTTCATCTGGGGTGACTTTATATTTGATTTGACTGACATCTTTAACAAAATCTTCTGGTGGCTGACCAGTATAAGGTCCAAACGGAGCTATTTTTTCCATTGAGTCTTTTGATCCAGCTGTAATTTTGCTTTTGTCTATTAAAGTGCCAAAGTGGTTGGGATCTTGAGATACATCAGGACTTGTAAAAGCGGATAAATCAGAAGCACCTGATACTGATCCTCCTTGGTTATATGGAAGACCTTGCATCATTCTGTCGCCGGTATCTCCTAATTCTCGTAATTTAGACATATACTTATAAATATAAATTAATGACAATACTGTACAAAATATGTTTGTACAAAAATATGTTACGAAAAATTAATTAACTTATAAAACTTTCAAATCGTTCTTCTGTTTTTCTAAAATTAGAATCTTTAAAATGAGTACTTAAAGCGCCAATTATAAATTCAGACGGACAATAACATTTATATCCAGATTTATACATTTTAACATAATGTGGATCTGGTCCCCACGGCAACTGATGTGGTCTTTCCATATATTCACAAAATTCTTCTATTTTATTTTTGGAAAATGCATATGCGTGTGCTCCATATAAATTGTTAGGAATATTAACAAATTCACCATATTTTTCAACTTGATCGTCTGTATATGTGTAGTTTCGACCCAAATTTAAAATATCCCAATTAACAGGTATATTGTCCATAAAAGACGACAATTTGGTTTGGTAGTCCGATTCAAATGATACGTCGTCTTCAAAGACTAAAACATTATTATAGTTGGAATATTGAAATTGCCTCAATACTTGCAAATGTGAAATAGCAGCGCTAATTCTGTATTTTGAAGTTGGCAATGTGTCTATTTGATTATTACTTTTTAAATAATCTAAATAAGACTCAATTATAGAACCATCTAAAAACTCAGGATGTACAGCATAATGAAAATCAAACTTTATATTTTCTTTGTTAAATAGTTCATTAATATATTTGATGCGGGGTTTATGAAAATAACTAGTTATAACATATATTTTATCGAAATACTCATTTAAAACATTCATATCTATACATAGTGAATCAATTTAAAATATTAACATATAATAATGGTGTGGGGATCGTAACAGACGCTATACTTTTAAAAGAATTAATTGAAAAAAATATGTCATATAGTGTAGATATTGTATTTGTAGGAGAAGATAATATTAAACCATCTGATGTGGGTATATGGATTCAAAATTTTAATATTGAACATCTCAATAAATTTAAAAAAAATATATTTTTTATTAACGAGGAATGGTGTAGTGATCACGAACTTAATAATCTACATCTTTTTAATTATGTTGTTTGTAAAACTGAATATGCAAAAAATTTGTTAAAAGACTATAAAAACGTAATGTGTTTGCCATTTATCTCAAAAGACTATTATTTGGATATACTCCGTCAAAACAAGTACTTACATTTTGCTGGTAGATCTATACAAAAAAATACTGAGTTAATACTCAAACAATCTACCCCTATTACGGTAATAGATCCATATAAATTACATACTGTCCCAGACCATTTTGTACATATCAATAGATACCAAACAACGGATGAATTATATACACTATTAAACGAACATAATATACACATATGTACTAGTCTTTATGAAAGTTGGGGACATTACCTATATGAAGGATTATCTACTGGTAATGAAATAATTTGTAGCAATATACCAGCTTTTTCAGAACAGTTAGATCCAGATCTTGTTCATTTTATACCAACGGTTATAAAATTTGACGAAACGTATTATTTTGATCGTCAAAATGAAAAAAGTAACTTTAGGTTACGTAAAAGTTTTTATGTAAATAAATGTGAATTGGAAAATAAACTAGAAGATTTTAAACCGATTGGTAAAAATCACGAAAGAAGAAAGTTGTTTAAATATATTATAGACAAAAACAGTAAAAAGTTAATAGAGTTTTTTAATAGTTTATAATTTTATGTACGGTATCTACAATAGTATTTAAAGAAACTAGTACTTTATTCACACTAAAATAAAAGATTCGTTGTTTACTTTTTCTATAAATTTATTTTTATCGATTATTATTGTGATAGCGCTACAATCATTCAAACCACTATAAATATTTATATTTAGATTGTCCACCTCGACATTCATTGGAAATATAACTTCATACTTGACTACATCACATATTTCTGTCTTTCTCCAATACCACAAATCATTTAATAGTGTATTAATACTATACTCTCTATTTGATTCAAATAGAGGATTAATTGCATAACCAAGTGGAGATAGATCGTCGTTTAATCTTAATAAACCAACAAAATACTTAAAGTGTAATCTGCTAAACCATACATAGCTGTGAAATAACAAATATTTAATTCCACCAATTTCAAATATATTTGTACTTAAACCAGGATTACCATATCTTTCTATCCATGGTTTCCAGTTTATTTGTTTTTTAAATATTACATTTTCATTATTATCAAACATAGTATATGGATTTACGTGATAAATAATCTTATCATTGTAAAATTGCCAATGTTTTTCAAAATGTGCGTTTTGAGTTTTAAAATGGGTAAACTTTTTTGTAATTAAATTGTACTTTTTATACTCGACGTTTATTATTTTTTCAATATCATATTTATCTCGTTTACAACAACATACGCTTATCTCAGTATCATTTATAAATCTAGCATCTTCATAACTCCACAGATACATATCATCTGTGTTATGTTGCAACAAAACGACATCTTGATCATCTACAATATCACTGACTAAGAGTTTATCCTCAAACTTACTTTCTCTTCTAAATATAGTTCTGCCATTAAAATGAGAAGGATTAAAATAATTGTTTATACCATCAAATTTTTTTAAAACTTTTATTTCTAAATCCTTTAAATCGAAGATCATACAAATTATCCTACACGTTCTCCTTGAATAAATTTATTAACGTCGGATAAACTATCATTTGAATATTTTTTAATGATATTTTTAAGTGGTGTTGGATAGTGTTCAACTGTTGGAAAATTAATTCCATCGAACGTTCCAACCATAGGTATAAGTGCAAAATTTACTTCTATAGATTTACACCAATCAGCATACATCGATGCTAACATCAACTGATCAGGGTGTCCTACAAAATTAACAGAGACAGGATAATTAAAAGATTTTAATAATTCCACTCTGCTTTTATAAAGCTCCCATCTAAAATTTTTATCAGTTGGATGAAGACTACAATTAATCGTACCAAAAGATTCAGGAGGTGCTGCCATTACTATTTTCTTAAAAACATCAGCGCTTATATTGCTCGTTAAAGCAATTTTAAAATTTTTCTGAGAGAAAAATGTAAACAACTTTTCAATGCCATTATAATATAATGGTTCACCGCCATTTGTGTGCCAAATTCCACCGTCTATACCATTGGTATCAAAAAATCTAGAGAATGCTTCTATCCACTGTTCGGCTGTAAATTGATCACACACATCTGGAATGTCAGGATAAGTTTCCTTTGTTGGAAGTGTACAATATTTGCAAGAATAGTTACATTTCCAAGTGGGAGCAAATAATATAGATACTGCTCTTTTTTTCGAAGAATATGGTTCTAAATTTATAATCTCTTGATAATCAAGTTCGACATCATTTTTATAAACTTTCTTTCTAGCCCAATGTCTATCGCAAACTTGTAAACATTCTTGGTTTGGACATCTAAATCCAATCTCATCTGATCTTAGTTTTATATCATCATATATGATGTTACCTAAATAAGAGTCTGCCCTATATATAAGAGCGTTACAAGTGCTTACTCTACCTTCACTTCCAATGCTGAACCAATTATATCCAGCTGAACAGTATAATCCATTTTTCATAATATTAATTTTTATAAGCGTGCCAAATGTGATGTAATGATGAATAATTATGACCTATAGAAGCGCCATATTCAGTCGAATTTAAATAGTAAGATGACTTATATTCTACATTTTGAAAACCGACTGTGTTTAACATATTAATGCCTGATTTTTTTGATAACCACCATATGGATTCATTTGCTGATTTTACTTCACTTTCAACATCTCCTCTACTTCGGCCCAAATAAGGTTCGGTTCTTATATACGGTTCGTTTCCATCAATTCCGCCTGTTGATAAAACAAATTGTCCACCGTCATTTAACGAATTATATATAATTTTTAATAAAGTCATTGGATAAAATGAATGCATCAATAATGATCCACAGAATACAAAATCAAATTGATTATTAAAATCAATATCATATAGATCTTTTTTAATTATATTAATATTATATCCTGTTTTTTGTTTTATCACTTCGATTACGGATGTCGTTATATCGACGCTAGTGACAGAACTAGCACCTCGTTCAAAAAATAATTTAGAAAAATATCCAGAAGCACATCCCACATCTAATACACTTTTATTAGTTAAGTCAGGAAATTGAAATGATGACAAATGAGGTTCGTGATCATAAATACCTTTAATATTTAAATCTTTGAATGTGTGGTAATATATCATATTATTTATTAATTGATTTGATAATCTTAGCAATACAAGCCATAAACGTAATTTCTTTGTCTACAACCATACTACTTTGATATACATATTCTGCGATTTCTATAATAATTAATGTTTCTTTGCCAACTGCATATTCATTGACTTTGGAATATAGTTCTGTGTAAAGTTCATCAAAAGATTTTGTACCAGCATCCGCAATTAACTGTCGGATTTCGTTAAAAGACTTAGTGTTTGTCTTACTATTCTTTAGTAATTCAATCAACTTGGTCTTAAGTTCAAAATTTGCACTTTGATTTTTGATCAACTTCAAAGTTCCATTTGTAGAACTCTGTTGAATAAAATTCACAATCTTACGAATGTCCGGATAAAAACTATCAACAGAAGTCTTCAAATCAGCAAGTTCATACTTAATAGATTCTTTATCCAAAATGTTCTTAGTATACAAAGCTACATCCTTTTTAGCAGGAGGTTCGATCTGAAACACTTGACAACGGCTAATCAATGGAGAAATGATCTTTTCTACATAATTACAAGTTAAAATAAACCGAGTTGTCTTACTATATGTCTCCATCAAATTACGAAGTGATGCTTGTGAATTGGTAGACATATAATCTGATTCATCCAAAATAACAATCTTTAGATCATTAAAACCCATAGCAGATGCAAATGGTCTAATCTTGTCACGAACGAAATCTACACCAGTGTTATCAGACGCATTAACATACATCACATCACAAGGAATGTTGTTTGTTAAAATCTTTGCAACCGTAGTCTTGCCAGTACCAGCATTACCATAAAACAACAAATGTGGAATATCCTTTTTGGAAATAAAATCTTTAAGAATACTTTTAAGTTGTTCATTGCAAATATAATTGTCTAGTACATTGGGACGATACTTTTCAGCCCAAAGACTATGTTGTTCTGTATTAACAGACTTCTCTTCTTCAAAAAAACTCATAATAGATATTAATCTACGCTCTTGATGTCAATTAGATAATAAGAACTGTTAAACAACTCGTTGTTAAACTCAACGTGTGCAATACCAGCATCACTGATCTTCAGTACAGCATTTTCACAATCACTGTTACTAGTGAGAATTTCTTTTAGATACTTAGCACTAAAGTGAATAGTCTTACCAAGACTATCTTTTCCTTCAACTGGTTTAACATCAATATTAATACGATTACTATTAACACTGCTGTAACCAATAGTTAGTTTGATTTTGTCCTTCTTGTCTTTTGTAAAAGTCATAGTATCAACGTCGCTCAAAGCACTCTTTGCTTTTACAAATGTTGTTACAAACTCTTTTGTAAGAGGAATTTCCAAGTTAAATGGAGGCAACTTCTTAAGATCAGGTACCTTTGGAATAACACTAAGATCAGCAGTAACATACTGTACATCAGTACTTTCACTGTTTAGTGATAGTGATACAATCTTTTCATCTCGTTTGTTAAACGTAATGTTTACGTCATCTGTAAGCACGCCAAGCAACTTCTTGAGTTTTGCAGTATCATTGATACCAATCTCAGCTTCAGACAAACCAGCGTCGTCTTTGATAGACACATAACTTACCACGTTTTTGTCATCACTGATAGATGATGTTTTGATCTGCTTGTTTTTGTTGTCAACGACCCACTTTACACTTTCAATGGTTCCGTTGAGTGAATATTTGTCAATAAATGTATTTAATACTTGTTTCTTCATACTCTATAATGTTAACCGATACCAGCTTGTTTGTCAATTGTTGAATTCGAAAAATAACCCCACGTTTTCATTGGACTGATTTCTTTCAGACAGACATCTTATATTATTTACGAATAATTCAGATGGTGAAATATAAAATGATCCTATTCTATAATCTGCATATGCGACTGTACGCATTTGGTAATATACTTTTACGTTACTATCATCGTTTGTTCTAAACTCAATATAATATACTTTTGGATCGCTTAATCTATACAACTGATTTTTAGGAATAAACAATTTATCGCATAGTATTTGATTGGTTGTAAATTCAATATATGGACCTCGTTGTCCAATAACAACACGTTCATATTTATTTGCAATTACAGTGTTAAGACTTGTTTTAAACTCCAAACTACATCCTTCTTCAGGTATAGTCAATAACTCACTATATTTTTTCATAACTTTTAAAAACTAAAGAATTCTCCCAATTTAACATCTGTCTCATTAGGATAATCCCAATTTAATACATTGTAGAAGTCCAATAATTTACCTTTGAGTTCTTGTTCATACATAGCATTTCTATCTACATACTGTTCAATAAACTCCATAATACGATCTGGATCAGTACCATCTGCTTTCATAGCAATACCGTCAATACCATATTGATTTTGTTTTAGATATACCCACTTGATCTTTTGACCGTGGAAGATCTCTGGTACCTCTTTATCCAACTTCCAAGTCTTCAACAAATCATTGTAGGCCAAAGCAGCCTTAGCTTGTGCTGGAGTGCCATCCATAAACTGAAATGGATGTCTTGTCTTTGGATTGTAATCATTATCACCATTTTGACTCTTAAACTTTACACTGGTATTCTTAGCAATTTCAATAACTGGATAACTTGTCATATTATCTTTGAATTCAAGAATACTAGCATCAATCTGATCTTTTGGAAGTTTACGCAACATATCATCCAAGAACTTTTGCATAAACTTACGAAAACGAATTGGAAACGATGTACGAACTACGTCGATACCCTTTACTTCCATTTCGTCACACTCAATACCAGCTTTGTTGATGATAAACTGTGCATATCTCTTCTTAGCCAACCAGAAACTGGTCTTAGCAATAACTTCTTGTTTTGCATCAAAACGATGTTTCTCAATATTGAAGTATCGTTTTGCCATTACATCATAGAACTTATTAACAAACGATTGTACATCACCGGTTACTTTTAGAATAGCCTCAGTCATTGCCTTTTCATCGTTGAGATCAATATCAGGCATATTCTTTTTGATAATAGGTAATGCACTAGCAAAACAACTATCTGTATCTGTATAGATAACCCAATCTCCATCTTTCTCATTCAATGAACGTTTGAAACACTCATTGATAGCTTTACCAGTAGATTTGATAATATCTTGACCAGTTATGGTAACAGCACTCGCGTTATCCTTGTCATAAAATCTAAAGATCGGTAGACCCAATACACCATAGATTGAATTAAGTAATACTTTTTGCACTTTTTGACGACCATCATAAAATTCATATTTTTCCCATTCTTTTACATCTGCATGCTTCTTAGCTAGTTTCCGAAGATCTTTACGCTCATCGAACCACTTTACTAGAATTTCTGGAATAACACCAGTCTTGTCTTTTTTACACAATACACCATTACTAGCAATACTTAAATTGCTTTGAGTAACCAATTGTTTAAATTCTTCATTGGTATAAACAGTTGATCCCACGTGATATTTGCTAATCTTGTCTTGAGCAAACAAACGAGCATTAAATGCGTATAATCGTTGTTCAAGATATTGATCAAATGGAGTCTTCTTCTGAGCTCCATCACTTAGATTTTCATAATCTTCACGAATTTCTTTTGTACGATCATCAATATAACAATCGTCATATTCAATCTTATTAATAACCGCTACTTTAGTTTCAGGTGATAAGTTAAGACTGATGATGATATTCGGATACATTGATGTAAGGTCCAAGTCAAACACCCAATCATAACGACCGGGAGTAGGAGCTTTAACATAA
>Ga0214923_10005678_pt1 | contig 14382 bp, 13 predicted proteins | sample LL1510_MetaG_FD_177993 | JGI IMG/M metagenome (GOLD analysis project Ga0214923, IMG submission 177993) | Freshwater microbial communities from Lake Lanier, Atlanta, Georgia, United States - LL-1510 | ecosystem: Environmental > Aquatic > Freshwater > Lake | place: USA: Georgia | collected... | reverse complement strand
CACCTCCACGCCTTGGGGGAATCATCCTATCGTGAATCTTTTGCGCTTTTCTTTTCTGCTAGCTGTTTCACTGACCGTCTTCGGATGCGGTCTCTCTCGACGGGTTGAGACTCCTGCGGGCGAGAAACCGGTCGGAATGGTTTGGATTCCCGGTGGCAAGTTCCGCATGGGGGGGCCGACGGAGGAGGTGTGTCAAAAAGTTCTTCAGGCTGCCGATCCACGAAAGCCCTGTTGTAGTTTGTTGCAGGCCGGGTTCACGGATGCTCAGCCGGCTCATGATGTGGAGGTGGATGGATTCTGGATGGATGAGACGGAGGTTACGAACGCACAGTTCCAGAAATTTATCGAGGCAACGCATTACGTCACCGTGGCCGAGAGAAAACCCCGACGTGAGGATTTTCCCGGGGCCGCGGAGGAGCTCCTCGTTCCTGGTTCAGTATGCTTTGAGGCACCCGAGCACGCTGTGTCATTGAATGATTTTTCCGCCTGGTGGAGATATGTCCCTGGAGCTTGCTGGAAACATCCTGGTGGGCCGAACAGCGATCTGACAGGGAGGGATGATTTTCCAGTGGTCCATATTGCGTACGAGGATGCGGAGGCCTATGCCAAATGGGCGGGAAAGCGGTTGCCAACGGAGGCCGAGTGGGAACGGGCGGCAAGGGGGGGCAAGGAGGGTGAGACATATCCTTGGGGAAATGAGTTTCGCCCGGAGGGTAAGTGGATGGCCAACACATGGCAGGGAAAATTTCCCAATACGGACACCGGCGAGGATGGTTGCAAGGGGATTGCCCCCGTTCGAAGGTATCCGGCCAATCCCTACGGCTTATTTGATTTGTCCGGAAATGTTTGGGAGTGGTGTTCCGACTGGTATCGTCCCGACACGTACACAATGGATGCGAAGCGCGGATGCGTAAGAAATCCAAAGGGTCCCGAGGATAGCTTTGACCCAGAGGAACCTGGGGCAAAAAAACGGGTTCATCGCGGCGGTTCATTTCTCTGTTCGGACCAGTTTTGCGCCCGTTATATTTTGGGGACCCGCAGCAAGGGAGAAATTAGTACGGGAACCTCCCACCTCGGATTTCGATGCGTTAAAGATCCCTGATTTTCATTAGCACTTCTGTACCTCTGACCCCAAAAATAAAAAACTGCCTCGTAAAATCCTGATCTTTAATAATTTACAAGACCTCTGACCCCATCGAAACCATTTATTATCAATGACTTGAAAGGCTGTTTTTTGAAATAGACCTCTGACCCCACAAATCAAAAATGCCCATGTAAATCGTTAGTAGAGAATGCTTTACAAGACCTCTGACCCCACAGAAGTAATTGGTAATTAGTGGTTTACGGTGGCGATTTCTGTGATTTTTTCGATTTTATTATTGGATCCGAGAATAACTGATTTTGCACTGTGGGTTTTAATTTGTTCAGGAGTCAGTTGCGCAAAAGCCATGATCGTAAGGAGATCCCCCTTTTTTCCCAGATGGGCGGTGGCGCCATTCAGAACGATCGAGCCCTTACCAGCCGGGGCGGGAATCAGGTAGGTTTCAAAGCGCGCCCCGGTATTGATTACACCCACGAGAATTTTTTCTCCCGCATGCAAACCAGCAGCGTCCATCAAGTCGACTGAAACCGCCAAGCTTCCCTCGTAATCAGGGGAACCGTCGGTCACGGTGGCACGATGAATTTTTCCGCAAAGAAAAGTCCGAAGCATCATCTCAACCTATCAAAGAAGGGCGATCGACGAGACAGAAAAAAGAGTTACGCCTTGATCGCGACCGGGGCCGCCATGGGCTGGGCAGGTGGCAGGGTGGATACAGGAGGGTGGGGAACTACTTTCCAGAACTTCGAAGACGCGCTCTCCCATTGCGCCAGGATTTCCTTGGCCTTCTTGCTGTCGGTCGCCTCGAGGTGTTGATAAATGATCGCTTGCAGGCTTTTGCTATCTTCCCCGCCGGAAAGTCTCTCCAGACCAACCATCCCCGGGTTGTGGCGTTGGGCAAAGGTTCCCTCCTCATCCAACACATAGGCCATACCCCCCGACATGCCCGCACCGAAATTCTTCCCCGTCGGCCCCAAAACGACCACGGTGCCACGCGTCATATATTCGCAACCGTGGTCCCCAACCCCCTCAATCACCGCTGTCGCACCGCTGTTGCGGACCGCAAACCGTTCCCCCGCCCGCCCGTAGGCAAACAGCTTTCCTCCCGTGGCACCATACAAGCAGGTGTTTCCGCAGATTGAATTTTTCGATGGGTCGAAAGTGACCCCCTTGGCAGGAATCAGGACAATCTCCCCCCCCGACATCGATTTTCCAACATAGTCGTTCGCCTCGCCCTGCAACGTGAATTTCACGCCGTTGACAAGAAAAGCCCCAAACGATTGCCCGCTGGAGCCGTCAAACTTGATGATGATGCTTCCCTCAGCCAGTCCCTCATCGCCGTATCGATACGCGATTTCCCCGCTGAGGGCGGCACCCACGGATCGGTGGGAGTTGTTGATCTTGTAGCTGAGCTTGGCTTTCCGTTTCTTGGAAAGGGCGTCTTTGGCATCCTGGAGGATGCGGGCGTCGATCGGCTGATCCTCCAACTTGTCGTTCCTCTCCCACGTGTGGTGACGGGGGGCGAGAGGATCGATGTCGGGAACGGAGAGCAGGGGTTGGAGGTTCACCTTGGCGGCTTTCGAATGACTCTCCGGTACGAAGGCCTCGAGAAGTTCGGGATGGCCGATGATTTCATCCAGTTTCCGAACGCCAAGGGAGGCCAGAATCTGGCGCACGTCTTGGGCGACCGCGTTGAAGAAGTCGACCACCGCCTCCGGAGTTCCGCGGAATTTCGCCCGGAACTTGTCGTCCTGCGTCGCCACTCCGGTCGGGCAGTTGTTGAGGTGGCATTGCCGGACAAAAACGCAACCGAGTGCAATCAGAGCCGAGGTTCCGAAGTTGAACTCCTCCGCACCAAGGAGGGAGGCAATGATGATGTCCAGCCCCGTGCGGATGCCGCCGTCGGTGCGCAGGGTGATCCGGTTTCGCAGGCCGTTGAGAAGCAGAACCTGTTGGGTTTCCGCGACCCCCAGCTCCCATGGACTTCCGGCATATTTGATGGAGGAAAGCGGGGAGGCACCCGTCCCACCGTCGTATCCAGCGATGAGGACAACATCCGCGTGGGCTTTGGCAACACCCGCGGCTATGGTTCCCACACCCGCCTCCGCCACCAGCTTGACGCAAACCTTGGCGCGAGGGTTCACCTGCTTGAGGTCGTAAATCAGCTGGGCAAGGTCCTCAATGCTGTAGATGTCGTGATGGGGCGGCGGGGAGATCAGCATCACGCCCGGAGTGGATCGGCGAAGAGTGGCGATCAGGGGGGAGACTTTGTGACCCGGAAGCTGGCCGCCCTCGCCGGGTTTGGCCCCTTGGGCAATTTTGATCTCCAGCTCAGTCGCGCTCGCGAGATATTCCGCGGTGACACCGAAGCGGCCGGAGGCGACCTGCTTGATCCGGCTGTTCTTCGAGTCCCCGTTTTCCATGGTGGCAAAGCGGGCCCGGTCCTCGCCGCCCTCACCTGAGTTTGATTTTCCCCCTATCCGGTTCATCGCTATGGCCAGCACCTCGTGTGCCTCGGGAGAAAGCGCGCCCAGCGACATACCCGCGGTGGTGAAACGGCGTCGTATGTCCTCGATCGGCTCCACCTCCTCGAGGGGGATCGGGGTGCGACCCTTTTTGAGACGGAGCAGATGTCGGATCGTCACGGGCGTGTTTTTGTTCAGGGCATCGACATACGACTGGTACTGGGCAGGGGAGTTGCGCTGGTCGGCCCCTTTGAGGCCCACGAAGGCCTGGAGGGCTTGGATGACGGGCGGGGTAATCGAATGGACCTCCCCGTCGCGCCGCCAGCGATAGACGCCTGCATCGGGAAGTCTTTCCGTGGTCACGGCAGCGTATCCTTCCGCATGGCGGCGGAGGGTTTCCTCGGCAAGCTCCGCAAGTTCGATGCCGCCCACCTGGGAGGGTGTGCCGGTGAAGTGATTTTTGATGAGGCTGGGTCCGATTCCGACCGCCTCGAAAAGCTGGCTTCCGTGGTAGCTGCTGAGCATGCAGATCCCCATCTTCGACATGATTTTGAGAAGGCCCTTGTCCACGGCCTGCCGGTACGAGGAGACAATTTTGGCGGCATCCAGATCCGGGAGAGCACCCTCCTCCTGCCATCGGGCGGCCAGCTCCCAAACGAGGTAAGGTGATACGGCGGCGGCTCCAAAACTCAGGAGGCAGGCAAAGTGATGCACATCCCGACAGTCGGCCGTGTCGGCTATCAGAGAGGCACGCATGCGCAGTCCGGCCCGGATCAGGCTGTGGTGAACGGAGGAGATGGCGAGGAGCATGGGCAGGGCGCACAGTTCGGCTTGGGAACCGCGGTCCGAAAGACAGAGAATCGAGACACCCTCCCGCACCGCGGCCGCGGCCTCATCGGTGATTTCGCGGAGTCGTTTTTGGAAGGCCTCCGTCCCCCCCGAGACAGGGAATAGCACGGAGATGGTTTTGGAGCGGAGACCGGGCTCTTTTCTCCCGAGAATGGCGGGGAGTTCGACCGGGGAGATCACGGGAGAGTCGATGCGGAGCAGCCGGACATGATCAGGCCCATCGGTCAGCCAGTTGGGGCGTGTTCCGAGGTAGACGGTGGTCGACATGACCAGCTTTTCGCGGATTGGATCGATGGGTGGATTCGTGACCTGGGCGAACAGCTGGCGGAAGTATTGATACAGGAGGCGGGGACGGCGCGAGAACACGGCGAGAGCGGCGTCATCCCCCATCGATCCGGTGGCCTCCTCCGCCTTCTGGATCATGGGAAGAAGGATGACTTTCAGCTCCTCGTCGTTGTATCCGAACGAGAGAAGAGTGGATGTGAGGTTTGCCGGGACGGGAGGTAGTTGGGCGGGGGCAGGAGGAAGTGTTTGGAGGCCGTCCTTGACCCATTGCCCGTACGGTTTTTCCGAGGCGGCAAAGTTTTTAATGTCGGCATCCCGAAGAAGCTTTTTGTTCACCGTGTCGACGGCAATCATTTCGCCCGGAGCCAAACGTCCCTTTTCGATGACCGATTTTTCAGGAATATCACCGATGCCGACCTCCGATCCCATGAGGAAGAGGCCGTCTTTTGTGATTTTGTAGCGCGCGGGACGCAGGCCGTTGCGGTCGAGACATGCGGCCACGATTTTTCCGTCGCTGAAGGCGAGAGCGGCGGGGCCATCCCAGGGTTCGTTCAGGCACTCGTGGTACTCGTAGAAGGCGCGGACCTCCGGGGAGAGCGTCTCTTCCGAACGGAAAGCGGAGGGGACAAGCATCAGCATCGCGTGCAGGGGGCCACGTCCGGAGATGGACAGAAGCTCGAGGGCGTTGTCGAGACTGGAGGAGTCGCTTCCCCCGGGCTGAATGATCGGGTGGAGGAGAGGAAGATCGGCGGGATCGAGGCCGGGGTGGGAAAGATCAGCCTCGCGGGCGTGGACCCAGTGGCGGTTTCCCCTCAGGGTGTTGATCTCTCCGTTGTGCGCAACCATCCGGAAGGGGTGGGCGAGAGGCCAGGTGGGGAAGGTGTTCGTGCTGTAGCGTTGGTGGAACACGGCCAGGGCCGTCTCGTAGGCGGGGTCCTGAAGATCGAGGTAGAAACTTTTGAGCTGGGTACCGGTGAGCATTCCCTTGTAGACGATGACGCGGGAGCTGAAGGAGGGGATGTAGAACGGGGGTGTGCGATCCGTGGCGCACCGGTGCTCGATTTCGTTGCGGGCCAGGAAGAGGGTCATTTCAAAGGCGTCGTCGGAAAGGTTTTTGGGGTCGGGCCGGGCAACGAGTAGCTGCTCGATCCTAGGAGCGGAGAGGGCGGCTTTTTCCCCGAGAATGCGGGGGTTCACCGGGACGACACGCCAACCCAGCGAAACGAGGCCGCGGCGGGTGACGACTTCCTCGGCGATGCGACGGATGTGGGCTTGGGCGTACTTGTCCTGGGAGGGAAGGAAAAAGAAGCCGACACCCAGGTCGCCGTCTCCGTAAAGTTGGTGTCCGAGTTTCTCCACTTCGCGGCGAAATAGTCTGGTGGGAATCTGGGTCAGGACCCCGGCTCCGTCCCCCGATTTGGCATCCGCATCCAGAGCCCCGCGGTGGGCGAGTTGGCAGACGCAACCGAGGGCCCGCTCCAGGATCGAGCGGGTGCGGCGTCCTTGAATATCCGCAACGATGCCGACACCACAGGCATCGTGTTCCCGGGAAGGGTGGTAGAGCCCCTGTGGCGGAGGCATTGCGTGGTTGAGGGGAAACCGCGGCATGGAAGGATAGAATACGGCACGAGCGGATGGGCGCAAGAGTGGGAATCCTCTTGAGGGGCAAGACGTTTCGGGGAATTGTGGAGTATGGCCCGTGCCCTTTCCGGTAAGAATCGAAAAATCCGTCGGATCCTGGTTTGTCTGCGCCGCGGGAAACCCGGGGCGGTGGAGGTGGCGATGGTTTTGAAGTCGATTTTCCGCCAGGCCGGTGTGGCTGCGACCTGGGTTTCCGAGAGCGGATTGGCCCGAGCACGACACGCCAACATCGATGCGGTGGTCATCGGCGGAGGGGATGGGACGATGTTGCATGCGGCGCAGGCCACGATTGGGTGGGGAATTCCGCTGTTGGGAATCAATCTGGGGTCGTTGGGTTTCTTGACGTCGATCAAGGCAGGCGAATTGAGAAGGGTTTTGCCTGCCATTCTCGAGGGACGCTATGGGGTGAGTGCGCGGACCGTTCTTTCCGCCAGGTTGTCCGGGTCGGACCGAACGTGGAGTGCCTTGAATGAGGTGTCCGTTTCCCCCAGTGGAGGGCAACTGATGGTGCGGGTTCGGGTGAAGGTGGGGGAGGAGGTATTGACCGAGTACCACGCGGATGGGTTGCTGGTGGCGAGTCCGACAGGTTCGACGGCGTACTCCCTCTCGGCGGGTGGGCCGCTAGTCAGTCCGCGGGCCAGGGCGATGGTCCTGACCCCGGTTTGTGCCCATGCGATGGCGCAGCGGCCGGTGGTGGTGGGGGAGCAGGAGGGGGTGGAGTTGTCGTTGAGCGAGGGTGAGCCGGGGGGAGTTGTCCGACTCGACGGCAAAAAGGTCGGAAGGTTAACCCGCGGAAAGCATTTACGGGTGTCCGTGGGACGTCCGGTGGTCCGGTTGATGCACCCCGAGGGGTTCGGATTTTACGGCTTGGCGCGCCAGAAATTGGGCTGGAGCGGGGCTGCAGGGGTGACGCGATGAGACTGACGGAGCTGTTACAACCCGGGCACATCCTGCTGGATTTGCAGGAGACCAAGCGGACCGCCGCCATTCATCGGGTGGCGGCCTTGCTGGAAAAAGACGAGGGGGTGATTCAGTTCCAGGGATTTTACGACGAACTTTTGGCTCGGGAGCGGGTGGAGGCGACGACCTTGGGAAACGGGGTGGCGTTCCCCCATGCAAGGACGGATCATGTGAAGCGACTGGTTCTGGCGGTGGGAAGAAGCACGGCGGGAGTGAACTTTGAGAACGGCGGGGAAAACATTCATTTTATCTTTGTGATCGGGACTCCACGAAGGATGGTGACCGAGTATCTGGCGCTGGTGGGGGCGATGGCACGGATCCTGAGGCAGGATGAGGTGCGGGGAAAATTGATGGCGGCGAAGAGTCCGGAGGAATTTCTGGCGGCCATGGCGGAGGATCCCGAGGCGGTGTGAGGGTTCGGTTACGCGATTTGGCGGAGCGGTTGGGGCTGTCGGTGATGGCGGTGTCCAAGGCGCTGCGGGATGCGCCGGATATTGGAGCGGCGACCAAGGCCAAAGTTCAGGCGGAGGCGCGGCGGATGGGCTATTGGCCGAACGAGGCGGCCCGAAGCCTGCGGGTGAAACAGAGCGGGTGGGTTGGATTTATTCTCTCCGATTTGGCCTCGGAGGAGGGTGCCCTGATCTCGGGCGGATTGACCGAGGCGGCGCAGGAGGCGGGCATCGCGCTTTTGGTGGGTCTTGCGAGAAACGGAAAAGAGGAGGCGGAGCAGGTGCGGGCGATGATTGGCCGGGGTGCGGAGGCGATTTTTCTCCTGCCCAGGATCAGCACCGAGCATCGGTCTGCCGCGCTGGAGGTGGCAAACAAGTCGAATTGTCCGATGATTTTCCTGAAGCGGTATCCTGCGGACGTGGGATTGGGAAGCGGAAGGGTGAGTTGGGTGGTCCGCGACGTGAAGGGGGCGGCGGAAATGATTCTGGATCACCTGTACGATTTGGGGCACCGCAACGTGGCGTATCTGGGGGGTCATTCGGCGGCGAGAAGCCATGCCTTGCACATGCAGTCCGTTGTGGAGGGAGCCGAGAGGCGGGGAATGACCTTGATGGGGGGAGCCCTGATGGTTGGATTGGAGCCGGAGGATGCCGAGGGGGAGATGAGGAAAATTTTTGGGAAAAAGGATCCCCCGACCGCGACAATCTGCGGCACCGATACGTTGGCGCAGGGGGTGTTCCGGGCGTGTTTCCGGGCGGGAGTGGAGGTCCCCAAGCGAATGAGCGTGACCGGGGTGGGAAACGGGGAGTTGTCCCGGCACGGCATGGTGCCCCTGACGACGGTTGGCTTTCCCAGTTTGGGTAGGGCGGGTTTTGCCCTTTGGAAAAAGATGAGAGACGGGGAGGGCGGAGTTCAACCCGAGGTTGTGCAGGGAGAATTGATTGTGAGAGAATCCACCGGAAAGGCGTAGACGATGAAACCAAGTCCAGACGATGTTCGGTTGATGAAAGAGGCGGAGGCGGAGGCGCGGAAGGGCTTGGCGGAGGGGGGAATCCCCATTGGGTCGATTTTGGTCCGAGGGGACAAGATTGTGGGACGGGGGCATAACCAGCGGGTACAGAAGGGGAGCGCGATTTTGCATGGGGAGATGGACTGTTTGATGAACGCGGGGAGGCAGAGGAGTTATCTGGACATGGTCATCTATTCGACCCTTTGCCCCTGCTACATGTGTTCCGGAACGATTGTGCAGTTCAAAATTCCCCGAGTGGTTGTGGGGGAGGCGGTGAATTTTCCCGGGGCCCCGGATTTTCTGCGCTCCCACGGGGTGGAGGTTGTGATCCTGGATCAACCCGAATTGATCCGGATGATGGGGGATTTTATCCGAGCCAAGCCCGAGCTGTGGAACGAGGATATTGCGGTGTAGTTGAGTGAAGGGGCTGAGGGATTCAGGGGTTAAGGAGCTCAGTATATTGTGTTTCGGATTTGGAATTGGGAATTGATTTAGGCTGGAGCCGGATAGGGTACTTTAGGCCGCTGCGGCCTCGATCGCCCGTGGCACGGGGATAAAAACGCACGCCCCTACAAAACAAAAAAATCTAACTCCCCTGCGGGAGGGTGCGAATGGAGGGGAGGGCGCGATAGCGCTGGTCAAGGTCGAGCCCGTAGCCTACGACGAATTCATTCCGAATCGGGAAGCCGACCCAGCGGGCGTGGACCGACCGCACCCGTCTCCTTTTTTTGCTGAGGAGAACACAGATGGCCACGCTGCGTGCCCCCAGCTTTTTCACGTGGGCGCAGGTTCGGTGAAGGGTCAAACCGGAATCCAGAATATCGTCGACCAGAAGGACGTCGCGACCCCGCAAATTTCCCCGGCAGTGTTGCAGTCCGCGGACTTTTCCCGTGGAGCGGGTGCCCTGGTAGCTGGAGATGTTCCAAAACTCGACTTCGGTGTCCGGATCGAGATGACGGAGGAGGTCGACGACAAAAAACACACTTCCCTTGAGAAGGGCGATGATTGTCAGTGGACGTTTCCGGTACGCCTTGCGAATCGATTGGGCCAGCGCACGAACGCGAAGGCGGATTTGGGAAGCGGAGAGGTAGGGTTTCCCGGGGGGGCGGGTCACTGACCGGCGGCCGTGGGTGTCAGCTCCGCCAATTCTTGGGTGATTTTCGCGGTCAAGGGACCCGAGATTTTGAGATCGAGACCTTTCTGGAACGATTCGCGGGCATTTTTCTCCTCTTCCAGCTGCGCAAAACAGAGGCCGGCGTAGTAGTAGATGGCTTGGGAGGTGAGGGTGTCGAGGCAGCCGGGATTTTTGGCGAGTTGGTCCACTAGTTTACGGAAGTCGTCGCGCGCTACGCTTCGACGGTTGAACATGGTGGGAAGATGATAATTGTTGATGGCTCGAATAAAGCGAACGTTCGGATCTTCGGGACGCATGGTGACGGCCCGATCCATGCAGTCCCGGCCAGCCATCAGGTAGCGCAGTTTGCCGGGTCCGATAAAAGCGTCCCGGCTGGCGAGAGTGTAGGCACTGCCGAGATAGACGAGGAGGATGCCGTTGTCAGGCTGCTCCGAGGTGAGCTCTTCCAGCCAGGCAACGAGTCGGCGGGTGGCATCCTTGTTTCCAGATTCGGCCAAGGAGTGCATTTCGTAGATCTGGTTCAGAAGCGGGTGGGAGTATGTGTCGGACACGGGGGCGGTGGCCTGGGATGTGAAAGCCATGACCATGGAGAGGAGAAGTGCCGGTAAAATTGCTTTCATAAGTGTCACGTGCTCCTTGGCGTACAGATAAGAACGATTTCCTGAATTTGCAAGGGAAAAGTATGAGAAAACACAAGCGGTTGTGGTAAAATTCTATGCGTTATGCAATATGATGGTGCTTAATCGCTTCTACGACCTGCCAGAAGGGGCAGCAGGTACCAAAGAAGGTAAAGAAGGGAGGTGATGAAGGCTGCCACGTAGGTCCAAGCGGCGGCGCGAAGGACGTTATCGACCGCTTTGGATTCGGTGCCGGGGGCGATGAACTTCATCTTTGGGAGAATCTGCAGGGCCCTGCGAGATGCATCGAATTCAACGGGAAGGGTGATCAGGTTGAAGAGCATAATGGTGCCCCAGCCGGCGACCATGATGGTGAGGTAGGTCTGGGAGTGAAAGCCGCCCAGGCCGGTGAAGAGTCCAAAGAGGGGTAGCCACGTGACGATCTGGCTGGCGAAGGTGGTGGCACCGACCGAGGCCATCCGCCACTGAAGGGGGGCATAAGCGATTTTATGCTGGATGGCATGGCCGCACTCATGAGCGGCGACTCCGAGGGCAGCAGCCGAATGGCCGTGAAAATTTTCCGTGGAGAGAACGAGCCGATGGTGCATCGGATCGTAGTGGTCTCCCAGGAGCCCGTCCTGCTCCACTATTTCCACGTTTCGGATGCCGGCGGCATCGAGGATCTTGGCGGCCGCCTCGGCTCCGGTGAATCCGGAAGAGGCGGGAATTTGGCTGCCCTTGGCGTAGGCAATCTTGACTTTGGCAGCAGCCCAAAGGGAGAGGGCCATGGTGCCCAGAAACGTGAGAAGAAATAAGATGTTCATATTTTACAATAGTAAAGCCGAACCCTGTCATAGGCAAGGGGGGTGGGGTTGAAGCCCCCCGCTTGGATCCCCCCGGGGGGAGAGCTTACTTGCAGAACTTGGCGATGCGGCGGACGCCTTCCTCGATCTGGTCGATCGAAGTGGCGTAGGAAACGCGAACGGTCGAGTCGTCCCCGAAGGCTTTTCCGGGAACCACAGCCACGCGCTCCTTTTCGAGAAGTTTCTCCGCAAATTCCGTCGAGTTCATTCCCGTGCGGGAGATGTTCACGAGGATATAGAAGGCACCTTGTGGTTTGACAAAGGAGAGCTTGGGAATGAGACCAAGAAGATCGCAGAAGCGACGACGGCGTTTGTCGTACTCTTTGACCATTTCCTGGACGCAATCCTGGGGGCCGCGATATGCGGCGAGAGCGCCTTTTTGGGCGAACGAGGTGGGGTGGGAGGTGGAGTGGCTTTGGATCGAATCGATCACCTTGGCCAATCTAGCGGGGGCCGCCACATACCCCAACCGCCAGCCGGTCATGGCATAGGGCTTGCTGAAGCCGTTTACCGTGAGGGTGAGGTTGTAGACATCTTGGCTGAAGGAGGCGATGGAGGAGTGCTTCGCACCATCGTAGACCAGCTTTTCGTAAATTTCGTCCGACAAGATGTAGATCTCCTCCTCCAGGGCAACCTCGGCCAGTGCGGCGAGCTCATTTTCGGAGTAGACCGAGCCGGTGGGATTTCCGGGGGAGTTGATGATGACCATTTTCGTCATCGGGCTCATGTACTCCCTGAAAAGTTCGGGTGTGAGTTTGTAGCTGTTTTCCGCCTTGGTGGGAACCATCACGGGTTCGCCGCCGGCGATGCGGACCATCTCAGGGTAGCTGAGCCAGTAGGGGGCGGGAATAAGGACCTCATCCCCGGGGTTCACCGTCGCCAAGATGGCGTTGAAGCAGGCGTGCTTGGCTCCGCAACTCACGATGATCTGGGAGGCCTCGTACGAGAGGTTGTTGTCCGCTTTCAGCTTTTCCGAGATGGCGGTGCGAAGCTCGGGAATTCCGGAGGAGGGAGTGTATTTCGTGAAGCCGGCATCCAAAGAGCCCATGGCGGCGGCTTTAATATGTTCCGGGGTGTCGAAATCAGGTTCGCCGGCCCCGAAACCGACCACATCGAGGCCCTCCGCCTTCATGCTTTTTGCGCGTGCGTCGATCGCCAAGGTTGCCGATGGGGTGAGAAGTTGGGTGCGTTCAGCGGTGTCGAGTGGCATAGTCATTGTTCCTTACTTTGTTTGAAGTTGAATGCGAAAACCTATCGAGGAGGGTCGCTGAAGTCGAGCAGTTTAGATGGGGTGGTGGGTTTTTTTGGTTTTGGATTTTTTGGGCTGCAGGCGTGCGGTTTCCAAGAACCGCCTGTCTGACCTCAACCGAGGCGGCGAAGGGCTTCCCTGACGAGATCGCCGGAGGGAAGGGAGGAATCGAGTCCTTGGAGGGCTTTTTGCGCCTCAGCCGATTTATATCCCAGGGCAAGGAGGGCGAGGAGGGCGTCTTGCGAGTTGCCCGACATCGGGGGATGGGCCGAGCCGCGTTCGGAGGGAGCTCCGCCGGCCAGGGAGTCGAGAGCCGGGAGTTTGTCGCGGAGCTCGAGGACGATCCGCTCTGCCGTCTTTTTCCCGAGCCCCTTCAGTTTGGCCAGGGTGGTGGTGTCGCCCGTGGCCACGGCATCCCGGACGGCTTGCGGGGTGCTGCCCGCAAGGATGGAGAGGGCGGTTTTGGGGCCGACCCCCGAGACGTGATGAAGAAGGAGGCGGAAGAGATCGCGCTCGCCCGAGGAAAAGAAGCCGTAGAGGGTATGGGCGTCCTCCCGTACCACGAGATGGGTAAGGAGGCGGATTTTTTCCCCAATTTTTGGAAGGTGGTCGAACGTGGTGACGGGGATGAGGAGTTCGTATCCGATTCCCTGGCACTGGATGACCGCCCGGGTGGGCCATGCTTCCGCGAGGGTGCCTTCGAGGAATGCAATCATTTCAGGAGATTGCCGGAATCATGCGGGAGGAAAAGGCTGCACGACGCAGATGGGTCAGGCCCACGGCAAGGGCGTCGGCCTCGTCGGGGGCGGGATTATGGCGAAGTCCGAACAGGGCCCGGGTCATGAAAGCGACCTGCTCTTTTTTGGCGGCCCCTTTGCCGGTGGCGGATTTTTTGACCAGCTTGGGGGGATACTCATGGATGGTCAGCCCGCCCCGGGCGGCGGCGAGAAGGGCGGCTCCCCGGGCGGCACCGAGGATGACGGCGGTGCGGGTGTTTTGGACGTAGATGATGAGTTCGATGGCGAGGGCCAGGGGAGCATGTTGTTGAATGAGGCCGTGCAGACGGTCGTGAATCTCGATCAGGCATTCGTGGGAGGGGCGGGCGGCGGGGTTTTTGATGGTGCCGGAGGCCACGACGATCGGTTTTTCGGCGGTGCCTTCGAGGATGGCGTATCCTGTGGCCCGCAGGGATGGGTCGAGAGCCAGGATTCGCACAAAAAAAGCGTGCCAACCGGGGCTCGATTGTCGAGGGAAGCCGATGGGCTTGGTTTGACCCATAAAAAACGGTCGTTATTCTAGGGCGTATGAGACGAATCCGGCTTTTTTTGGTTTGGAGCGTGCTTTTCTCGGGCGTGAACTATGCCCAGACGAACGACCCGACAGCTGGCGGGGCGGTAAAACCGGTGCCCGCCAAGAAGAGTCCTCTGGCGGATGCGCGGACGGTGAAATCCGGGGGTACCGACAACACAAAATCGGACGACAAGGAGAAGGTGCAGAGCTCGGTGGCCAATCCGGAGGAGGAGCAGGCAAGGAGCAGAATCCAACCCGAAGATAACAGTCCTGACGTTGGCATGTTTGTGGTGATGGCGAACAAGGGTTGGGACTCGGTAAATCCCGCCAGCCCGAACAAGCCCGTGTACCAGCAGGTGATTCAGGAGCGGGGCACGGCACCCACCTACAGCAATAACATGATGGATTCGCCCGACGGCTCGAGCCGGCCAAATGATGGTTGGAAGCTGTTTGGTTGGACGTACTGATTT
>Ga0214923_10005676_pt1 | contig 14386 bp, 14 predicted proteins | sample LL1510_MetaG_FD_177993 | JGI IMG/M metagenome (GOLD analysis project Ga0214923, IMG submission 177993) | Freshwater microbial communities from Lake Lanier, Atlanta, Georgia, United States - LL-1510 | ecosystem: Environmental > Aquatic > Freshwater > Lake | place: USA: Georgia | collected... | reverse complement strand
GATGATCTTTAACTGGTGTTTCTAGGTCTGTGTTGACTGTTTTGAATGCTTGATGCATCATTTTATGCTCTACTTCAGTATATGGCACTGTAACATTCTTAGTTGAATACCAAGTACGTTCATCTAGATCTACCGGACGATCTGATCCATCGGCCATGGCAGCAGCCATTCCCACACGGTAAAAGTTCATTGTACCGTCAGCATGATAACCATCGCCGTAAGCATGAGTTTTGTGCATGGCATTTTTAGCGTTTTTGGGCAGCTTGCCGCGTTTGCCTTCAATAATAACTTCTGATATTTTCATTCTAATATTTACCAATAGATTGGAAAAAATCTTCAAATAACTGATCTTTAGATTTGTCACATCTCCTACCCTTAGAGTAATTTTCTTTTTTTTCTAGCATTTGTAAATTTGTCCAGTGACCTATAATGTATGGAGGAATATTATCTTCAAATCCTTGTTGTATGCTATAGATATGATCTAAGTCAATTAGACTTCTGTTTAATCTTTCGGGATTTACCTTGTTAAAGTGATTTCTCCAACTCAATTCAGTGAAGTACTTAACCCGTTCTTTATATAACCTTCGAAAGCTTCTTAAATGTTTAGGTGTAGCACCACGATTGACTGCTGCTTGATGTATTTTATTTCTCGATTCCGTCGATTGACTACCGTTTGCAACTCCGTAGCGTTCTATACAAGTTTGTTTTGTTTTTTCGATTCTTCTTTGTATAATGTCTTTTGTTAATGTAGGTGGCTTTCGCTTTCCTTCCCTAATACATTTCCTCACAGAGTCTATTCGTTTTTTCTCGAGTTCGGGGGTACCAAATGCTGTTCGTCCTGATTTATATTGTAATATTCTAGCAGCTGAAAGACTTATTGTTTCTAAATATCTATTTTCATGCCATTTAACAAATTCACCTGTTATTGGGCATACCGGTCTATATAGTATATCGTTTAATATATGCCAAATTCTTTGCTTTGGCTTGGCATTCGTAGGTAAAAAATTTGTTGCATTGATTATTTGATCCCATAGATCTGGATATAATTTGTAAAGATATCTAGTTGCCGACTTGTTGTACGAGTTATCGTTTTCTAGTAAATTTTTAATAACATCTTTCATAAACGTATTTATGAAAAACTATCCAATTACCCATATTAACCCTGAATCCATGTTAAAGGAGATGCGCCATCTACGTAACGCTTGAGATCTTCTTCTAACTTGTCCATTTCTTCTTTGGCTTCTGCTATCAGAGCTGTACCATTTAGAGTTGTTCCACCACCAGGGCCTGCAAGACTAGCGAACTTACTACGTGCTTCGCCTAATATACGTTTAGCAAAACTGTAAGCATAATCTTGTATCCAAGGAAATATCATATAATCATTTAAGATCATGCTATCTGGCTTATAGTTATAGATGTGCAATAACACAGACTCTGCCGGGCTATCGGTGACTGGACTAGTAACTTCGGTCTTAGCTATATCGAAGCCAATAACAGAGGTCGCGGCAAGTGTGGTTATAGCATTGATTGTTATTGTTTTAGTAGCAATGTCAACAGTCTGAGTCGAATATGAACCATTATATCCGGCCACAGGGCAATTACTAATCACTACCGAGTCACCAACAGCAATATTCATTTCGCTGTTGACATTAATGGTTATAGTGCTTCCTACGGCAGTACCAGAAGCAGTTAATGTGTTAACCCTAAATATGTTTTTGCCTGTGGCTGGCATTTTGCGTACAATGGTTAGCTTTTTGGTTACATTGTTAAAGGTGTAATTGATATGCCCACCAAACATACGCATGGCTAATTCTTGGTATTGTGTGAATAGTTCGTAGTTAACAAGCCCACCAACACGCCCGGCAACCAACATGTAAGTGTTCAAATAACCACTTGCGAAGGGCTCAAACTGACTGGCAGTAGTACCTGTTACACTGCCAATACCGCGACGGAAGATCTGACGCACCTGCATGATTTCTGCAGGCAATATGTATTCTTGCGTTTCGGGCAACAGGTTAAGGAATGCGTAGCTTTCTTCTACACTATTGCTAGATTTTTGGCGGTACTTTAATAAAGCTGTTTTGATAGCTAGATCATAATGTTCTTTATCTAACTCTACATCAACCATACCATCTGCCAAACGCAGACGTATGTAGTCTACTATTTCGTTCTTCTTAGTGTCAAGAGAAGTGTATAGAGTCTCATCATAGGCAATAGGACCTGGTCCACCTAACGTGTCAGTCCTAATTGCGTTTTTATTATCTAATCCGGGTTTTATTGTAACAGCCATAAAAAAGTCCTACGATATGTTATTTATCGTAGGACTATGGCTTAACCGACTTTGAGTAACAATGTATCCTCGTTAATTCGACCATTCAGCTTAATCTCAACTGCCTTAATGTCTTTAAGGAAGGTGCGTAGTGCTACCTTACCGGCCCGAGCTAGTTCTTTTAGCTGTTCCTCGGGCTTACGCAGAGTCTTGGCCATACTTTTAACTTCGTCAAAGCCAGTGATCGAAGTGCCTTTGACACCAAGTTGACCCAGGTTTTCTGCAACGTAGCAACCCAACTTACGAGTTTTAGTGTTAAAGACCCAAAGCGTTTGGGCACCAATGATGTCCACTGGATTAACGCTGACAACCTTGAGTGCCTTGTCCTCTCTAGCGTACTTGAGTCTGGCAACAACTTTCTCTTTGGCTGGTGCTTTACGAACCTTGGCTTTTTTAACTGCTTTCTTGACGCCGCGGTACTGCTCGATTCCAGCCAATAAATCAGCAAGAAAGGCAAAGATACGTTTATAATCACTAGCCCTATAGTGACGATAGGACTCAACCAATTGGGCATCTGTTTTATCCTGAGCAGCCATGAGTTCTTGAGTGTGTCGTTGAAGTATATCTTCGTATTTACCCAATTGACTCTGCGGAACTCGATGCACAGTTAAGAAGTCGTAGATCTTAAAATCAGATTTTGCACCTTTAATAACGGCATCGTAGTGTCCTTCAACTTCACCAATGAGCTCGCTAGTTTTCTCTTGCAAACGATCTTGGATAGTGAGCTTTTTCTCTACAACTTGGTTGGGTGTAGCAACGGCTTCTTCTCCAGTATCACCACCTCGTTCAGCCAAGGCAAGACTGTAAGTGATCTGATCATGAATATACTTAATGTGCCTATCCTTGAGCGGCATACCTCGACGATGTGCCATAATTAAGCTACACGGAGTCATTAACACATAACGATCTGCGATACGTTCAAACCTAGCAAGTAATCGCTTATCTAATGTACTATTCCTGCGTAACCAATCATTCAAATGCTTTCGAACTTGTTTCGTGGAATAGTGATAATTGTAATACTGAAAACTCCTACGCAGGTGATGATCAAACGTAGCATCATCAAAAGCAAGAGCTCGATCTGTGTCCCAGACAGGTTCTGGGCCAGTGGCTTTCTCATCTACCTGTAACAGTGTACGCACAGGTGCTCGTTTTTTAGGCACTTTGATGCCAGCAATCTTAGCCATATCTGCTCCTAAATTGACAATAATGCTAGTGTAACATATTGATCAAGGTTTGTCACTGACTCAGTGAACTTGTTGTGTAATTGTAACAAATGGTGACTAGGGCGTCCAGTACGCTGAAAGTTAACATTTTCCCTGCTGATTTCCCTATATACGTCGTCGCAATGACGCAACATCCGTTTGAGGTCCCGCCGGACAGTGTAGTTGTCAATTTGGGAGACTCTAGCGTCCAACCCCTTGTATGTTTCTAATGCTTCTTCGTACATAGCCTAATTATATATGCAAACTGCCCATAAATACAAGTTATATTAGGAGATTTGAGTTGCCTAGGATCAGCTTGTGGCGTGATGGACGCCACTCAAATGATTATCGATTTTTTGACCGAAACATAGCAGAGTTTATGAATGCTTCGGGTACTGGTGTATTTGTACACAAGTACCTAGGACCTTTACCTCAGCCAGACTCTACAGACTTGACTCAACCACAAAATACAACTCAAAGCGAACTCAATATACAGGATTTATTGTTTTTAGAAAACCGTGACCGAAAATATGAGCAAGATGTCTATCGATTGCGTGGTTGTTACCAGGTGGCAGATAACAGTTTTGATTTAAGTCAATTTGGTTTATTCTTGCAGACAGGTACATTATACATGACATTTCATTTAAATGAAATGATTAGTGCGATTGGGCGAAGATTGATGAATGGTGATGTTTTAGAATTACATCATCTTATTGACTATGATGTTCTTAATCCAGACTTACCAGCGGCTCTTAAAAGATTCTTTGTTATTTCTGACTGTACTAGAGGAGCAGAAGGATATAGCCCGACTTGGTGGCCTCACATATGGCGTTGTAAGTTAAATCCCTTAGTAGATAGTCAAGAATACTCAGATATTTTACGTCGAATTACAGTAAGCGAAGATGATAATACACCACTACGCGAAATAATGAGTACTTATGATCAATATAGTCAAATAAACGAAACCATTGTTGATCAAGCCGAAGTTGATGTACCTAAATCTGGATACGACACCACTCCTATATGGCACCGTTCTCTAGATGAACAAACACCAAACTTCAGTGTAAATGCTTACTTAGGTAATACCGATCAAGCACCAAATGGTGAGGCAGTAACACAAGGTGTTACATTCCCTGTTAATCCAGTTGAGGGAGAGTATTGTCTTCGTGTAGACTTTTTACCTAACAGACTATTTAGATGGGATGGCACACGTTGGCGTAGGATAGAAGATAAAGTAAGAACTAATATAACTAACAATGCTACAGATAACTACACTCAACGTAATAGTTTTATTAATAACACAAATACGTATCGTGATGTTAATAATACAGTTAAATCTCAAAAACAAAATTTAAACGAAATTCTTAAACCTAAGGCAGATTAATGTCTACTTTTTTTTACTCGGGTCAAATACGCCGATTTCTTCAACAGTTTATTAGATTGTTAAGTAATTTTCAAGTTCAATTAGGCTCAGACCGTACAGGTACACGAACATTATTACAAGTACCGGTGTACTACGGTGATAGCAGTCGTCATGTTGCAAGTATTATTGCTAAAAATTCAGAAAATAATTTACCCACTGTACCTGCAATGACTGTGTATATTTCGGGGCTAAAATATGATCGTCCTCGTGTACAGGAACCCAATCATATAAGCAAAATGTTTATAAGAGAAAGATCCTACGATCCAGAGACTGGCGAATACGGAAATTTACAAGGTGATGTAGTCACAGTTGAACGTCTTATGCCAGTACCATATTTACTATCTCTTAAAGTTGATATTTGGGCTAGTAATACCGATCAAAAATTACAATTGATTGAACAATTAGCTCCACTATTCAATCCTAGTTTAGAAATACAAAGCTCAGATAGTTATGTTGATTGGACCAGTCTAAGTGTGGTTACATTAGTTGACTATAATTTCTCTAGTAGAACTGTGCCGGTTGGGGCAGAAGATCCCATAGATGTTGCTAGTTTATCCTTTGAGTTACCAATATGGCTGAGTGTACCTGCTAAAGTCAAACGTCAAGGTGTTATACATAAAATTATTAGCAGTGTTTATGATCCTAATAGTCCTATCACTGATTCAGATTATTTTGATATAAATGGCAGTTTAAAATCTACACAGATGATTTATACCCCAATTAACTTAAACGTTGTATATGTAGGAAACACTATAAAGTTATACCAAAATGCTAGCGAAGTTGAATTTGATGATAACATTGAACCGCCTTTGGCCGAGGGTAATTGGCGAATTGCTATATCAAGTTTTGGTGAACTAGCTGGTGCAAATAGTTCAGCTAATATTTTAACAAATGGTATAAGTCAAATTAGGCTCAATAATGATGGCATAACAGTGATAGGAACAGTTTCATATCATCCATCTGATGATAGTTTGTTATTGTTTAATGTTTTCCCAGATACTTTACCGGTTAATACTCTATCTCCAATCACAGCTATAATTGATCCTTTAACAGTAAAAATAACTAATGCATTATTAAATCCAACCTTCGGAACTAGATATATGATATTAAGTTCCATAGGGTCTGTTACAAATGATGATGGTGACCCATTAACAGTGGATGGTCCTAAAATATGGCATAGACCCAATGAACCCGAATTAGTAGCTAATGCATATGATATAATTGAATGGGATGGCAACAAATGGTTCGTATCCTTTGACAGTCAGTCAACTCAAAGTGTACAATATGTAACGAATCTAACAACTAATATTCAATATAAATGGAAAAATCAACAATGGACCAAAAGCGTACAGGGCAGGTACGGCGTGGGAGCGTGGAGTTTCGTTCCAAACTGGTAGAAGGTGTTGGAGCCTTCATTTTTGCTAAAGATACTCAACGATACCTATTTTTATTACGTAATAACGGTAGTTGGCCAATGACTTGGGCTTTGCCCGGCGGTAAGTTAAACCCGGGCGAGAATACTGTGGACGGATTGTGTAGAGAAATAGAAGAAGAATTAGGCGGTAAGATAAATGATCCTGTGCTAATTCAAGTTGACAAATTTGTAGCTAAGAATAATAGGTTTAGTTATACAACTTATTTTGCCCCTGTTGATAAAGAATTTTTACCTTATCTAAACTCCGAGCACCTTGGATACGCATGGTTACCTTTAGCTAATGCTCCAAGTCCATTACATCCAGGAATCTATAGAACAATCAAAAATCCCGAAGTAATGGACCAAATTGAGAAAGCTCAAATTAATTAGCTACAACAGAACCTGATGAAATTTGATCCCAACCTAATTTATCCTCGTTCCACACATACATTGCTGGTGGATCACCTTGGCCGGCATCATCGGGATAAGGAATTGGTGGATAAAACAAACAAGTATTCTCGTCTAATACCCAACTTGGAAATGGTGCGGGAGGTATAAATGCATCATGTTGTTTACTATAAGTATAGCCAACAGCAGCGGCATTTTTTCTTATTGGGTGTTCTACGACACCAGGATTCCCATCTAGTAAATCAAAATGAGTCTCTAACCATCTCTCAGGATCGCCCAATTCACCAGAATCAATAACATCTTGGGTAGCTGCAATTATTTGTACAACAATATTGTTTTCATCTATTTGAGCAAAATATTTCATAAACTTAATCCTCTTAATATTAAGATAGGTATCTAATAATAATTACACCAGATCCACCCGAAGCACCGTTAGAGGTCTGGCCACCACCGCCAATTGAGCTTCCACCTGCACCGCCACCTAGATTTTGTCCACCGTTAGATCCCAAAACCGGTGCACTGGGCCATGCTCCATAACCACCAGCATTACCACCGCCACCAGTTCCACCAGCTCCAGCAGGTCCGCCATTAGCAGCACCACCACCTCCACCACCTCCATAGGTTACACTAGATCCGCTAATTGAACTGGCTAGGCCATTGCCTCCGGTGCCACCGCCACCAGTTCCACCATTGGTTCCAGCTGATCCGGCACCGCCACCGCCACCGCCACCTAATTTTCCGGGGCCGGCACGTGCGTCTCCGCTGTTACCACCAGCGAAACCTAAACCCGGGGTACCGGCTGCTCCAACTCCTAAGATAGGATAGGAAGCACTACCACCACCACCCGAGCTGCCAGTTTCACCTGCACTGGCACCGCCCGCACTGCGTCCACCACCGATATACTGGATATCGGTTCCTAGACCTTGTATTCCCGAAATACCGCCATTAGTGGATGCTGTGCCTGCTGTTGTTCCAGCAACACCTCCAGCACCTATAGTAATTGTATAACTGCCAGCGTTTAAAGTAGCCGAACCTGATATCACAGCACCTCCGCCACCTCCGCCACCTCCTCCTCCGCCGATAGCACCAGAGCCGCCCCCGCCGCTAACTATGAGATATTCTACAGATTGTTGAGAGTTGAGCGTGAATGTACCCGATGTTGTAAAAGTATGAACTGTGTACGAGCCCGTAGTTGTCACCGTACCACCAGAAGCTTTTAGGTACGCAAACGTACCTGCTGTTGTGAAAGTATGGTAGGTAAATCCCCCAGCACTTGTAATCACGCCGCCGGAAAACTTTGTAGCACCACCATATCTAAACAAAACTAATCCCGACCCACCATTACCACCCCATATTGTAGTTGTATAGTCAAAAGAGCCGCTACCACCACCACTACCAGTATTAGCTGTGGCATTACCACCACCGCCACCAGTTGCACCACCGCCACCGCCACCGCCATTATTACCACCAGCTTGAGACGGACGTCCACCACCGCCACCACCGGCATAGGAACCTCCACTTCCTGTTCCTGTAGCCGAAGCCCAAGCACTGAAAGTGTTTATGGCAGATCCGCCACTACCTGCTGTGTTAGGAACTCCGTTTGTACCACTACCTGCTGCACCCCCTCCTCCTCCACCATTTGAGTTATTAGGGCCACCTCCATAACCGCTTCCACCGTTATTTCCATAACCAGTAAATCCAGCAGGCGTATTCTCTGCTTGGTTGCTGCTGCCACCACCGGCGTAGATTCCTCCACCACCGCCCGAACCACCAGTACCTCCGCTGCCAGGCGATTCTCTATGCCCAAAGCCACCACCTTTAGCGGCTAAATTTAATCCGCTGCCTATTACTGTAGTGTCTGTGCCAGGCGATCCACTATATTGACCTTGAGCACCAGCTCCCCCACTCCCTATGACAACACTGCACGAAAATGCATCAGTTTTGGCAAATAATCGTGAACCATTGAGTACACCACCGGCGCCACCACCCCCGCCACCACCCCAACCAGTTATGCCACTACCACCCCCGCCACCACCCATGGCTAAGATTTCCAACACTATATTTTTTTGTGATATCGAGCGTTTTAGCCCTCTAAAAACCACGCTATTTAAAACAGGCATAGTTTAACCAAAACTAGCGTAACTTCCAAATACCAACCAACTGGCTCCCGACCTTACAAGATTAAATGATGCCATTTCTCGCTTATTGGCCAATGGCGTTGGTGCTGCACTGTCTAACCATAATATGGTCTGTGCTGCACCATCAATTTGCACAGCAGTAGGCGAATATGGTGTGCTGCCTTGTATTAAAATTAAAGTAAAACTCACCACAGCACCAGTCGAGGTTGGAACATTTGTGAAATTTGCAGTAAAGTTTGCAGAGATGCTGGAATGTACCCAAATACCACCCAAAGTATAGTTATGAGCAACAACGCCTGTGGCCGAGCTTAAACTGTTACTTGTTTCTAAAATTAGGTTAGGTGTTGGACCTGTTGCCCCAGTAGCTCCGGTAGTACCAGTAAAACCTTGAATACCGGTAGCTCCAGTTGCTCCAGTGGGGCCTATTACACCGGTAGCTCCGGTGGTGCCTATCACGCCAGTTGCCCCTTGAATACCAGTAGATCCGGTGAGCCCAGTAGGACCGGTGAGCCCAGTGGCACCTAAAGGTCCAGTTGCTCCTGTTATCCCAGTAATACCTGTAGCTCCAGTGGCACCAGTTGCACCTAATGTACCAGTTGTTAACAGCGTCCAGGCATTTCCATCCCAAATCCAACGACGACCGTTAATTTCATATATCTGGTTTACAAAAGGATTAAGAGGATAATTTAAGCTCATAATATATATTTATTAGAAAGATGTTATAACAAACGACCCACTGGTTGTGAAAGTATGCACTGTGGAATTACCCGTAGTAGTTACAGTTCCACCTGTAGCAATTTGTGGACCAAAATATCTTATAACCACTACACCTTGAGTGTTTGATTCTCCGTACGTGCCTGAGTAACCAGTAAAAGTAATAGTAGGTGCTGCTCCAGAATTACTACCATTAGTGACAGATACATTACCTATAAATGTAGAATTGTAGTAATTACCACCACCACTAGCACTGTTAGGACTTGCACCACCACTAGCTCCAGTGCCACCATACCAGCCACCTCCACCACCGCCCCCACCTCCGTAGTCACCACTACCGGGAGTCTGTCCATTACTGCCATTCATTGTTCCTGTATTACCACGTGGCTGAACTCCACCCCCAGATCCAGCAACAGCACCTGCACTAGGATATCCTGCACCTGTACCACCACCACCAGCTCCTGCAATGATTAATTTAGTACCACCTGAATAAATTCCAGTCCAACCACCACCACCACCACCAGATCCAGAACCACCAGAAGGACCTTGCCCACCACCACCACCGCCACCAGGTGTTCCGCCTCCGGATGCTCCACAGAACATACAACCAGCTCCGCCGGCTGATCCTACTGTAATATCCCAACTAAGGTTAGTTAATCTAGAATATGAATAAGTCCCGATTATAGCAGCACCACCGCCACCGGTGCTACCACCAAATGGCCCATCACTACCACCTACACCACCACCCCCGGCAATGGCTAATATATCTAATTGTGTAAATTCACCACTTGCACTTGTATCAGAGACTACTATTGAACTAGCATTTGCAACAATTGTACCGGTAATACTACCAGTGCGTAGTTGTAAAATTAAAGTTTCATTACCTTCAAGAAATGAGTAATCATTCGTTAATGTTAATGATACATTTCCATAATTGTTATTAATTGTAACTGTTCCGGTATTTTGATTTTGCGTAAAATCATTAGCAGTAGTTGTTCCAGTATTGACCCAATAAAGAGTGGTTCCATCTATTACATTTTTTGTAGTAATATCAAATAAGATACTACTACCCTCATTAACAGATGCACTAGTCGGGGATATAAAATATTGAGATAGAGGTCTAGTTATACGGCGTGTAAAACTGCGTTTTATTAAACTGTTCCATCTTGGCATGATTAACCGTAGGTACTAAAACTGCCAATTACAGTCCAAGTGTTAGACGTCCTTATCAAACTAAACGATATAATTTCTAATTTATTAGCATTTGGTGTTGGTTGGCTACCATCAGCCCATTTAATTGTTTGCACTTGTCCATCGATGAAAATACTCGAACATCCATAAGGTGTTGAAGATTGATTTAATAATAAAGTAAAATTAATTACGCTATCAGCTGTGGTGGGAACATTTGTAAAATTGGGCGTAAAATTTCCAGCAATTAAAGTATGATAAAATAAGCCACCTAAATTATAATTATGAGCAACAGCACCAATCGCCCCAGAAATCACAGACATTGATTCTATAGCAATGTTAGCTCCGGGACCTGTGGCTCCGGTGACGCCGATAGATCCAGTTGCACCTGTAGATCCAGTAGCTCCTCCGGGACTGCCTGTGGAACCGGTAACGCCTGTGGCACCGGTTAGGCCTGTTGCGCCAGTAGCTCCGGTTGGGCCTACGGCCACAGAACCGTTCCAGGTCGTGCCGTTCCAGGTATAAACAGTGGTTCCAACTGTTACAGTTTGATTAAGTGTAGGATTAGAGGGAAAATTAATTGCAGGCATAGTGGTATTTAGTTATCCATATCTACGTATTCGATTTCTGGGAAATGTACGGCCCGAAGTGGGTCGTACAAAATAATCTTTTTTAGGGTAAACTTGGTTGTTAGTGCCACGCTCGCTTTTGTATGCAGCGTATAAATTAGGTCCATTATATAAACTATTATAGCTAAGATAGCTAGAAGAACCGTATGTGGTACTAAAAGCAGGTTGACTTAATTGATTGCTACCGGCGGTATACTGAATATAGGACAAGGCCTGTGTCTGTGTCATGTTAGGATAGATTTCTAAAGCACAGGCCAATAATCCACAAACTTGTGGACTGGCTTGACTAGTTCCTGACATCTTGCCCTTGACATAAGCACTGTTTCTCAAATCCACAGTAGCACTGGAATAATGAGCACCCATGATATTTGTGCCAGCTGCAAACACATCAGTTCTAGGGCCAGCGTTGCTAAAATCCACTTTACGTTCTGATACTGTGCTGTCAATGGCACTTACACAAATTACTCCGTCAGCAGCAGCTGGACTAGGCCCACGCATGTAGTAATAATTTATAGGAACTACACCAGCATATAGATAGACGAGACGATTATCGTAGTTGACTCCGCCAACACGATCGTTGTACATGTAGTAATTACCAGCTGCGCCCACAAGTATGATACCATCGTTTATGGCGTCGACCATGTCGGCATCAATGCTACCGTCTCTAGTCATAAACAACATATTTGATCCACTCGATGCCACTAGATCAAAATTAATTCTATCTGATACCGTCCAACCACCAGACGGTTTAGTGTATGTGGTGCCTTGATAGACAATGCTTGATATATTATTTAGTGCTAGACTACCATTAAAACCAAAACTCATGTTACAAATTGTGGGATTTTTACGGCCGGTAGCAGGATTGATGGGTTTGTTAGCGTGCCATACTCTGACATAATTCATCATGTCGTAACTATAATTACCGTACCCCGAAGCATTTACTGTGCTACCTGTATAAGGACTAATATTATAAACATTAGCCCCACGTGCCCACCCGCAGCTATTGCCCACTGCAATAGACCCAACATTGCAGCCATGATTGTTATTGGCAATGCTGGCTGCGTCAGTTAGAAAATCATAGACATAAGTGCCGGCCGCGGTGGATCTAACCTGCTCATTGTATTGGAACCAATTGAATTGATTAATACGTGATCCACCGGTTCCGTCAAAATTTACAGCAAATTCGGGATGTTCTAAGGGAATATGTCCGTCAATAACAACTACGTCTACGTTGCGTCCTATGTTTGATAAGTTGATTGTCCCCGACACAGAAGCAGTAGAATCACTGCCCCAATTGGCTCGGGGAGCACGCTCGTAACCACGCAATAGTCCCCAATTGACATGAGCACTGTCATTGGTTCCGCTCTTGTCCCAGTAGTCACTGCCTTGCGACGCTAATGGTTGAATAGACAGTCCTAGGTCAGCGTAAGGCAGTGTAATCGACTCTACTCTAGAGTCTCGACTGACTTGTACGGCTTCTTGATCTGTGAGATAATAATGAGTACTGCGACTCATAGGCCTACGATAAGCACAATCTACGATTCTATTAGGTATTTCCGAATCTCCGTAGAGACTTTCCATATCGTCGTAGAATTGGTCTAGATCTCGGGCTCGTTTAAGAATAATAATATATTCTCGTTCAGTGGCCATGTTAGACCTCGGTTCTTACTAGAGTAAGCGTTACTGTAATGATATTACTTGTTGTTCCGGTATTAGTTACTCGTACAGCAATATTACTGGTCACAGGATTTTCATCGTTAAAACCTAACACAGCCGGACTCAATGTAACTGTCTGATTGGTAGTTGTTGTTATAACTTCTGTGATGATACCAACGTCAGCTGTGGGGTCAACCCCTTGTGAACGTGATTGATCAGCGGTTCTAGCTGCTTGGTTAGTGTATAATCTCACCCAAGCCGGGTTACTTACTTGGATTTTATATAAATTATAACCAGCAAAAGCTGCGATTGTCATATCGCTAGAAGCTGCTGCGGCCAATGATGCTGTTGATGCTAGGTGTGTTGACCTAGACACTAGACCAGTCACCCCAGTGGCTCCTTGTAGACCAGTAGCACCAGTAGCTCCTCCGGGACTGCCTGTGGGACCGGTAGGCCCTGTGGCTCCTGTGGCACCATTAGTACCAAGTGGACCTGTGGCTCCTGTGGCACCACCCGGTGACCCATTCAGTCCAGGAGCTCCAGTAGCTCCAGTTAAGCCCTGCGGACCCGGTCCAACTGCTACCCATTGATTGCTGTCGCCGTCGGCATAGTAAAAATACATTTGAGCAGTGCTGCTATTCCACCAAACCTGTCCGGCCACTGGGTTAGCTGGTGCGGTTTCACTTGTGGTAATTGTATATACCGGGCCAGTGGCTCCGGCTCCGCCAGTAGCACCTGTGGCTCCGCGTAGGCCTTGTGGCCCAGTAGCACCAGTAATGCCTGTGGCACCAGTAATGCCTGTGGCTCCTGTGGCACCTCCGGGACTGCCTGTGGCACCAGTAATGCCTGTGGCTCCAGTGGCACCTCCGGGATCGCCTCGTGGTCCTGTAGCACCAAGTGGGCCAGTCGCTCCTGTGGCACCTCCGGGACTGCCTGTGGCGCCCGGTACACCAGTGGCTCCCTGTGTACCACCACCAAGCTCGACCCATTGTTGACTGTTGCCGTCGTCGATATAGATATATTGTCTACCGTTATCAGAATCAACCCAAATGTTCACACGATCAGGACTGAGTACTGGTAAAAAAGGCTCTTGACTGACCTGCAAGACACCGCCTTGATTGCTGGCTGTGCTACTGACTCGTGTCCAAGCGTCTTTGTTAACGTCATAAATGTAGACTATGCCATTTATGACTGCGGTTTGATTATTGACTGGATTGGTAGGGAATGCCATAATAAGTTATTTATCTGGTTATTTCAGTCTAGGAGAACCAGTGGGCGGGGTGAA
>Ga0214923_10005675_pt1 | contig 14387 bp, 15 predicted proteins | sample LL1510_MetaG_FD_177993 | JGI IMG/M metagenome (GOLD analysis project Ga0214923, IMG submission 177993) | Freshwater microbial communities from Lake Lanier, Atlanta, Georgia, United States - LL-1510 | ecosystem: Environmental > Aquatic > Freshwater > Lake | place: USA: Georgia | collected... | reverse complement strand
TAGATGAAAAATATGCTCCCTACCTAGAACCTTTTAATGATATTTTTATTCGTAGCTTAGGTACTGGATTTTATGAATATGCACTTAATAAGGGCGATATAGAACCTAAACCACTAGGATTTATGCGTGGAGTTACTTTTGATGACTGTATAGTATTATTAGACGAAGCGCAAAATGCTACTCGTGATGAAATGAAAATGATTTTAAGTCGCATAGGTAAAAACTGTAAAATAATAGTTAGTGGTGATCATGATCAAAGTGATATTACTAATAGTGGACTAGAAGATGCTGCTAAAAGGCTAGAACATATTCAAGGTATTGAAGTAGTAAGATTTATGGATCAAGATATTGTTCGTAGTAAATTGTGTAAAGATATTATAATGGCTTATAGGAACTAGTAATTATGGCAAAAACATATAAACCAACTACTGGCATGGCTAGTGCTGCTCGTAGAGCACTTAAATGGAAAGAGGAAGGTAGAGCAGGTGGTACTCTAGTAGGTTTAGCTAGAGCTAATCAATTAAAAGATCGTGAGCCACTAAGTGCAAGTACTGTATTACGTATGTACAGCTTTTTTAGTCGTCATGAAGTAGATAAACGTGCAACTGGATTTAATAGTGGAGAAGAAGGTTTTCCCAGTAAAGGCCGTGTAGCTTGGGATCTTTGGGGCGGCGATGGTGGTTATAGTTGGAGTAGCGCAAAACGAGATCAAATTATGCGTGAACGTGAAGGTAAAGCATTGCAACTAGTTAAACTAGCACAAAAAGACATTGTATCAGATACAGATAGAATGATTATGGCACAAGCATTAGAAAACTATGCTAATAGTAATATTAGCCAAGAACTAGATGCATTTGGTCAATTTATGTATCATGCCGAACTATTACGAAATGATCACCTAGATATTTATCTCTTAGATTTACATATGGTAGATCAACCTTATCGTGATATATTAGTTGAAGTATTTTGTCAACTAGAGGATATGGGTGATATGACTGTAGATGAAGAAGATAGCCTACTAGATACACCACTATAAATAAAAAGCCCGCATACGCGGGCTTTTTATTTTACTGCATTACACTAGCAATTTCTTGGTCTTGTTTAGGTAATTGATCTTTGGCTTGTAATTGTAATTTTTGACTAAGTGGATTACAAATTTTAGCAGGTAATTCTTGTAATCCTGCTAAAATATAATTAGCTTCGTCCAAAGAAACTTTAAAAGTAAGTTCAAAATCATTCATATTTATTTTCCAATTGTTATTTTACTGGACAAATACCTGATATACATTCGTCATCAAGTAGTTCATCAAAACTATTAGCATCTTCTATGTTAATAGGTTTAAGACTATAAACATAGTCTTTAAATGTTTTTTCATCTACAACTTCTTGTGGTAGATATAAGTAACCTAAATCTTGTGCAGTTTTAGTAGGATCTGTTCTGTAGATAAAACTTACACCTACATAACAATCCCAATTATTAAGTAACCAGTCAATAATTTCACACACTTCACTAGTATCATAACTAATAGTTACTGATGTATTTTGTTGAGTCCAACTAGTTTGTAATAATTTATATCGCTCTAGCTGATATACTGCAGTTTCAAGATTAACTTCTTTGCCTGCTTCTTTATGAAATGGAACATCTTTCCACTCTACTGGAAATGTTACTAGTACACCAGTAGGATCTGTAGGATGATTAATTACCTTATAACCACTGTCTCGTAGTAATGGAATCATAGGATCATAAGTACTGAATTGTACATTATTGAAAATATACTTGCCTAGTGGCTTATGTACGCCTTCTGTACAATCCATGATCTTGCTAAGTGTACCGGACGGCTTGACGCAAGTAACATTTTTAGGACGCGGTAATCCTAGTTCATCAGCCATTGAGATAGCTGCGCTAGTAGCAGTGCGTTTTAGATATTCATAGTCGTAACTAGTCATATCAGGACGCATTGCAATACCTGTTAAGCCAACCCCACAGAGACGTAGGAAATAGTTGTTAAGGTGCCAAGCTTCTTGTAAGATCCCGTCTTTAAGATTAACACAGGTCTGACGATAATTTGCCCTGGCAGCCAATCTGATCGCATCGTGTAATCCAGCGGTGTCACCTTTAAACTTGGAGATATCCGTTTCCGTAAGGTTACAGAATGACTTGTTTCCCAGCAAGATTTCAACACAGGGATTCGCTCCTTTAAACCATGGAGCACGTCTAAGAGCTTCTTGTTCATTGATAAATCCTGGTTCGCTGCCACCAGCTTCTAGCATAAGATTAAAAATTTCTTTTAGCTCTTGGCGGGTAGGCTTTTCTTTAAAAACTAAACTGTTATTTGATTGCTGACGATGTTCACGATTATATAACCAAAAATCTTTTTTAGCTATGGCGAATTCTTGCCATTCCGGCTGACCATAGTCAAAAAGAGCGATTTCAGCACTTCTACGACTAGATAATATCGTTCCAAGATGATTAATAATGTCAAGAATATCCATCCTAGTAAGAAGGCTGTCAGCCCTACCATTAAGTATATTGGCAATTGCAACATAAGCTTTTGAAATAGCGCTGTCACCACTGCTAATCCATCCATATCCTTTTAACCTTTCTCCAGCAGGTCTTAGTTGACTAAAATCAAGTACAAGAGTAGTAGCAGGATATTTACCCGCAAGAAGCTTTCCAATAGACTTGGCCCAGGCTTCTGCACTATCCCCAACTTGAATTGTCCAAGTTTTTGTTGTTGGATCCCAGGTTTCAACATTGTGCTCAAGTCCGCCCTTGGTGGTTCGCTGACTCTTAACAACTTGAATATTTTTAATTGGCTTTGAGAATCCATTTAGTGTGCCTACAATAGGTTTAAATCCAACCCCACAACCCTGTAACAGTAGCCATAAGCAATCTACTACATCATATACTGTTTCTACTTGTGTAAAACTACAATTAAATTGACTAGCTTCACGAGTTTGTGCTACTGTAGTACCACCTAGCCAAAGTGTTCGTCCGGCCATTAATACTTTGCGCTCTAGCATTAATTTTTCTAGTTGATCTAGTTCTTCTACTTCATTGAAGTAGAGCTGACGTCCTACAGCTCGTTCCCATAACCAATGTTGATGATCTTTAACTCGTCGAACAGTTTGTTGCCAGTTTTCAAATTGTTTACCATCATCACTAGTGGGACGATTATAGGTTCGTCTAGTAATTACTTGTGCGCGTGTGCTTACTTGCATAATTTCTCCTATTGTCCGGTACTGCCAAATCCTCCAGTACCACGTTTTGTATCGTTCCAACTGTCAACAAAATCACAAATAATTACTGGAATAATTACTAGTTGTGCAATTCTATCGCCAATATTAATTTCATACTTGTCATCGCTAATATTTTTTAGTGCTACTTTTATATTTCCACGATAATCACTGTCAATAACGCCTACTGAATTAAGTAAAATAATTCCCTTTTTACCTTGTCCCGATCTGTTAAATACGAACCCGGCGAAGCCTTCTGGAATTTTTACCGCTACACCAGTATCAACAAGTTTTGTTTCATTTGGATAAATATCTAAATTTTCGGTACTGCGTAGGTCAGCACCAGCATCTCTAGCATTAGCTCGTTTTGGTAGATATGCTGCATTATCTACTCTACACTCAATTTCTTTTATTTTAAACATAGTTCTAGTGTTTCATCAATTTGTTTACAATACTCAGTACCAATTGCATCGCTACAATAGGTTACTAAATCCATTAGTTGATAGTTAAGCTCTAGTTGTGTTTTTGATTGATTAATTACTTCAATATATTTATAATGTCCACTTATAGGTATACTGTTAATAATATCCCAGGTAGTACCATATTCTTCAACTAATTGTTGTGCACGTTTAGGTCCTACACCAGCTACACCAGGAACATTATCGCCACTATCGCCCATAAGACATTTAACGTGTATATACTGTTCTGGTTCAAATGTATAGTAATCTGACCAATTTTCCCAAGTAGTTTCTTTTCTAGTAACATAACTAAATCTAGATACTCCTGGTTTTATAAGTAAATCCCAATCTTTGTCGCTTGACATCAACCAAATTTGTTCAATAGATAGTTTGCGCTTTTTACTAACAATATAAGCAGCAATATCATCTGCTTCTACACCAGGAAATCTTAGTACTGGATAGTGCTCCGCTAATAACTCTAGTGTTGCGGTAAAATCTTCAAAGAATAATTCAAACTCCAACTTTTCAGCTTCGGTTTGCTTGTCGTACTTATCTTTACGATTCTGTTTATAGTCAGGATAAATAGCTTTACGATAACTACTAGACCCTTGATCTGCTGCTATAATTACATGTTGAGCTCTATAGCTTTTTGCCAAACTTTCAACTGTTCTAAGATAATCCTCAGCAAAGTCTCTAGCACCACTGTGTTTAAATCGAAAGGCAAGGTTCAATCCGTCTACTACCATCAGTGTTTTTTCGGTTAGTTCAAATTGTTTAAAAGTTTTCATATTATTTTTATGGTCTAATCTATTATTATAACACTGTTGATAACAAAAGTCAATCTACAAATTTAGTTTTGCTATTCTGAAGCCAATCTTCTAACAAGAACATATAGAACTCATAATCTTGTGAGTAGAATAGCAACCAACGACTATCCATCATATTATCATCAACTATTACTGTAGCACCAAATAGTTTACTACGATCATATTTAAATATTAATAGCGGTAGTTTATCTACTTGAAATGCTTGACGTTGTGTTTGTTGCCACCACTCTACAATTTGTGGAGTTTTATGTGTTAGTAATCCGCTATTAATATGATCTTCTGCATAACCTTTTACTTCTACGCAATAGTTGTTAACATGGTTAGGAACATAAAGATCTCCTTTTAATCCATGCTTAGCGTCTAGTGCACCGCTGCTAGGAACACGTTCCCAGGCTAGTCCAGTATATTTACGCAACATATCACGAGCTAGAGTTTCAGTACGTGCACCTTTAGCTCTGCTGTCTACCACTGGTAGCCTCACTAACGTGTTTAGCTAAACGATTCCAGTCTATAGTACCATTACTATTAGTATATAAACTATCTAATTCGATCTTTTTTGTTTCTTTAGATCGTTGTTTATGATATTTATTTAATACTTTTTCCCAATGTTTGGCACGCATAATATTATCCTTCAATACGAGATATGTTAGCACGTTTAATAACATTTACTTTCTCTAGAAGTGGATGACTAAATCCATGGCTGATTAAGAAGGTATTTAAGTGTTCTTCTCCTAATAAAACTTCTACTAATTTTTCCTTACCATCAACATCAAGTGCTTCAACAGTTTCATCTAGGATTAGTAAATTAATACGACTGCTTGATAATGTTTGCATTAGCTTTCTGATTGCTAGTAGTGTGGCTACATTTACACGGGCTTTTTCACCACCACTTAGTGCATTAATATCAATATCACGTCCATTATCTGTAACTACTACTAGTAATTTATCGCTACTATTTACCTTAAAACTAATCTGAAATCTACCATCACTTAAGTCTATTAAGTACTGATTGGTAATTGACTCTAAGTCTTTAACTAAACACTCTATTTTATAAGCTACTAGTCCAGTTGTGCTAAATGTTTTTGTTAGTACCTGCAGTATACTCATACGTTCTGTCATTAAGTGTAGTTGAAAACTATACTCTTCTAACTCTTCGCCCATTTCTTGCAACTGTTGACGAATAGTATCTATTTTACTATTATGGTTTTGTGTTTGTAGATTTTTATCTTCTGCAAGTTTAATTCGTTGTTTAGTTTCTTGTATAGTTCTAGCCAAATTATCATATTGATTTTGTAATTCATTTTTATCTAGTGTTTTTATTGGTAGTGCATTATCAATAAGGTGATGTAATCGTTCAAACTCTTGTTGTGCTTTTATAGTTTCTTTATTTAATTTGTCTAATTGTTCTAGTTCATTACATTTAATTAGTGCAACCGTAGCATTAGCACGAGCAGTTTCAATTTCATCTTCTTTAGCAGTAATTAATTCTTGAGTTTTTGTGCTATCAATTTCGCTAAAACAAGTAGGGCAAACACCACTTAAATTTTTAAGTTTTTTAACAAATAATTCACCGTCTTTTACGGTTTTCATATTTTCTGTTTGCTCTTGCTGTAATTCTTTAATTAGCTCATAATCAACAGCTTGCTGATTAGAAAAATCTAAATTAATAAATTCTAACTGTTTACGATAAGTATTATTTTGCACAATCTTGCGATTGGTTTTATCTACATTGGCTATCTCTAAATTTAGTTGTGCTATGGTTTGTTCTAGTTTAGGGTCTAGGTTTTCTACTAAAACTAGATTTCTAGGAGTTAAATCAGTTTTTTCATATTTATCTAACCAGCCACGAACAGTATTAACTTTAGCTTGAGTTTCACTAATTTCTTTGCCAAGTTCTAGTGAAATATCTTTAAATACTTCATTGGCTTTGGTATACTTAGTTAAATTTAATATTTCTATTAAAAACTTTTTACGAGCAGTATCTGCACTAGTTAAAAATTCTAGACTCATAGCATTTGATTGATAAACAATTTGTGCAAAACTTTTGTGATCTATGCCTATAATATCTTCTATAATTTTATAAGTTTGTGTAGCTGTATGTGCACTAATATCTTGACCATTTTTTAATAATTTAACGGTTTGATTTGCGCCACGAGTAGTTTTTATAGTATACTGATTGCCGTCTCGCTCTAAATCTAATTCAATAGTATAAGTTTTATCTTTAATATATCTATTAAGTATATCACTCTTTTTAATACCTTTTGAATTTTTATTAAATAGTACTTCTTCTAAGATTAAAGCAATACTACTTTTACCATGTCCATTTTTACCTACAAGTTGTGTTAGTGGAGTTTTTACAAAATTTATAATATTATTACTACTATAACTAAAACAATTACTCCATCTTAATTCTTTAATTGTTATCATTCTTCTATTTTATCCAATTGATTTTGTACTTCTAATACGGCTTTATCAATAGTTGTAGTTGGTAGTTGTAGTATATACTGTAAATATTCTCTAACTTCTTCTACTAAAGTCATATCATTATCTAGCATTAATTGTACATCGCTATTACGTTTAATAATCTTTTTATCAATTAGTTCACTATCCTCTAGTTCACCTAACTCTTGTAAATCACCTTCAACTTGATAAATTGTATGATGATAACTAGTAGCTGGTTTGGCTTCTTCAGCAGATACAGTTTTTCTTATTAATTGCGGTAATTCTAGCTTAACCCATGTATGTTCTAGTGTTTCTGTATCTAATATTATAACACCAGTTTGTACTGTATCTCTATGAAAACTTGTAGTAATGGGACTACCTGGATATAGTATATTTCTTTGACAATTTTCATAACTATGTAAATCACCAGCTAGTACAATATTCCAACTATTAAATATATCTAAGTTTATTTCTGGTATAACGTGTGGTGGTATTTCACCTCGAACGTGTGTGCAAAGTATTCTGCCGCCTTCTGGCCAAGGATTACTTTGTTCAAAATCTTTTAGTTTGTTGTAGGGAACAAATTCTACGCCGTAATCACTATAGTAATCATCTATAACTATAACATTACGTTTATTACTCATTAAATTAGTAGCTTTAGCTAAATTAGTCATAAATGTAGTAGATTTTTTAACTGCTTCATGATTACCACTATAAATAATAGTAGGTATATTACAATGACTTATTAGATCAAAATAAACTTCTAATTCTTCCATATTAGGCAGTTTATCAAAGACATCGCCACCTATAATAAATAAATCTGCTTTAGTTTGTTCTGTAACTAGTGCCTTCCACAACAAATTATAACGATTTTTAGCCCACTCTATAGGAACATTTTTTTGACCTAATTTTATGTGTATATCAGCTGTAAAAAGTATTTTCATTGTTTTTCCTATGATGAAAAAGCCCAGTAATTTTCATTACTGGGCCACTGTTTAACCTAATTCTTTAACAGCTTCTTGTTCACTACTATCTTCATCGCCTTGTTCAGCAATTTTATCTAATAGAGCCTTGACTTCATCTGCTGTTGGTCTAGGAAATTTTTCATCAATGTTTTGTGCTTTTTCTGCTAATTCACGTTCTGCGTCACTTAGTGCTCGTGGTTTACAGCGTAAAACCTGTAGTGTATACTCAACATTAAATGCAAGTGGGCCAGTTTTTTGACGTTTAAATACAACATCCCAACCTGTATCATAATCAGTAGGATCGCCTAAATCTTCAGCAGCAGTAACAATTTGCTCAAATAATTTCTTTTTAAGATTTAATGCTTTAACTTTACCATCTTTAGGATCAATGCAATTAATTGAATAGCTCCAGCTGCAACGTAAATCTGGATAGTAGTCGGGTACATAATCTTTTTCAAGATTATCAAATTTTTCTTTTTCTCTACTAAAAGCTAAACATTCTACTGGAATATCTTTATCATTAGTACCTTTTAGCCAATAAATATATCTAGGTAATACACCACCAATTAGTCTAACTGTATTTTCACCATCTTTATATTCGTAAGTATCTACTTTATTTGTTACTGCTTTACCTTTTGTTTGTTTAAAACTAAGTGCCATTTATTCCTCGTATTTGAAGTATATTTTGTTGTTTTCTGTTATTAATAGCGGATTATATTTTATTGTTTGTAAATTTAGGTCTGGAAAATAACTTAAATCTAAATGTTTGTAGCCTAAATCTTTATACTGCTGATAACTTCTTCGTCCCGCTAGCTTTATATACTGTGCTTTAAATAGTATATCTACATTACGATCAAAGAATAATTTTCCAGGATTTATTAAATAACTACTTCCTGCTAATTTATATTTAAATCCTTTATAGTAATCTTCTAGTAATTCTACTAGTCTTACTTGACTAGCATTAGCCATGGACTCTAATTTTGGTAGATTAAATGTAAAAATATTTCTTTGATTCATAGTATATTATACCATACCCACTTTATTATAACAAGTTAAAATTTCTAAACCAATTCTATTTTCCAGCCTTTTTTTACATAGAGTCCTAATCTATCATTATTTTGTTTTTTATCTGCCCAACCACTAAATTGAATATCTACTACTATTGGTTGCGGTTTATTAGGAAATTCTCGCATAATTCTACCAACAATTTGTTCTAATAAACTATCATTGCTCATTGGTACTGCTAAGATAACGCAACTAAGTGCGTTGATTGAGATTCCTTCACTAAAGATTTGTCTACTGCCAGCAATGCACATTTTTTCTTTTGATAAGATTTGTTGTTTTGCATATTGTCTTTCTTCATAACTGGTGTCGCCAGTAACCAACAAACAGGTTTCGCCAACATATTCTTTAACCTTTTCTAAGAATTCTATTCTATCTGCTACTATAAGAACACTATGACCTTGATTAATATGAAAAGTAGCAAGTGCACTAATAAACTTTCTATAGTAGTCATTTTGTGTTAGTTCATTAATTTTTTCTACCCAAGTTACGCCCGATTTTAGTGTTAAATTACTTTTTACTATATGTACTACTGGATCAATAGTATTAAATTGTTTTGGACGAAATATAGTATGACCAAAATAATCACTAAAAAATATATGTTTACCATCTTTTCGTTCTATAGTACCACTAAGTGCTAGTCTATAACGAGCATAAAAACTATCTATAGTTTTACTAAAAGTTGTGGCTGGACAATGATGTGCTTCATCTAGTATAACTGTACCAAATTCTTTATTAATTTTATCTAAGTGTTTAATAATACTTTGCACATTGCCTACAACTATACAATGATCTTCTATATCATAATTACCACTACCTATAATTCCTGGATTTATATTAAATAGTGTTTTAATTTCATCACACCACTGATCTCTAAGAGCAGTTGTGTGAGTAACTATTAGTGTTTTTTGTTCCCATTTTTTAGCAATGTGTAGTGCTGTAAATGTTTTACCCCAACCTACTAGGGCATTAATAAAACAAGTATCATTGGCACTATTATAAACTTCTAATTGATCCTCTCTTAAAGGATACTTAGTCTGTGGAAAAGGTACAGGATTAGTAACACGTTTATCTATTATTTCATATCCATCTGGTATTAAATCAGTTCTACCTTGTGGTATACTTATTATTCCTTTTGATAATATGCGATAATTTTTAACAGTTTCTATTACACTAAATTTTTTACTTCCTGTATTCTTTTTAAATTTATAGGTAAGACTATCTATAATAAATTTACTATTTAATTTACCAGGATCATCCATATAAATCCTGTTAGTTATAATAGCTTTCATACTAGTCTCCAAGTTGATTTAATATGTTCACTATAATAACCATATAATAAATTACACCTATTATAATGTAGTATTCCTGCATATAATTCATGCTCTTTAGGAACTTGCAAACTTTTAAATCGTTCAGCAAGACCTTCAATTTCTAACACACATCCTATTCCTGTAGCAGGTAAAATTTGACGAATTCTATATGTAGCCAGCTTGGCGCGTACAAGTTTTTTATGTTGAAATACTTGTCCTTCGCTATCAATAAACCAAGTTGTTGATTTAGCTAGTTTAATAATATCTTGTAAAAAGTAAATTGCAGCACCAATTGGAAATAATTTAACATCTTGTTGTTTAAGAACAAGCCTACGTAACCCTAATGTAGGCTTGTTAATATTACCATCATCTACGATTCTATATCTACTAAACAATTTAGGGTTGTTTTGATCAATATATTCACTAGCATAAAATATTACTTTATTATAGATATAGGGTTCTACTTCACCTAGTCTAAATACGGGCCAATCTAGTGCTGCTAGTCCTATAGGTTTTTTCAAAACCTCCGAAACTATAGTCATCACCTATATCCTGATCAACGCCAATAGGAAATCCAGGAATATTACAACCCCAGTCATATTGTGTACATTCACGTAATATATTACAGTATTCATCTACATCATTGTCCTTAACAAGTGCCACGATTGAGTCATGGACAAGCATGAAGATTCTTGCATCAAGTTTACGCTCTCTAACTGTTCTAGCAGTTTCAATAGCTCCAAGTAAGTTAACGTCGCTTGCAAGCGATTGGATTTCCGAATTAATTCCACTACGTACTTCGTGGGCTGCGATTCCTCGGTCACTGCTGAATACATTAGGTAGGCGTCTTTTTCTGCCAAAAAATGAGTAAGTATATCCATTTTGTTCAATAAATTCTTTTCTACTATCAAGCCAGTGTTTTAACTTTTTAAATGTTGTAAAGTATTGTTTAATATCTTCACGAGCACGCTCTACTGGATAATGTTGATTAGTTGCTTTTGAAACTGTTAGACTAACCTTATCCGCTCCACTACCATACAAAATTCCAAATGAAATAGCTTTAGCACTTTGCCGCATATCTGGATATAATTTTTTTACTTGTTCGACTTCACAGGGTAAGTCAAATACCATTTTAGCTATACTACTGTGAAAGTCGCCGCCATCAGTAAACACTTTTTGTAGGCTACTATCTCCACTAAGTACAGCAGCATAGTACATTTCAGCAGTTCTTAAGTCTTGCGAAACAATCTTATAACCTTGTGGAGCTTTGATACAGCCTTTGATAATAGGATCATCTCTAGGAATCTGCTGTGCATTAAACTTACCACTGCTTGATAAGCGACCACTAGTGGTAAATATAAGATTAAAATTAGTGCGAATTCTATCATCTCTATCTAATTCCGGTAATATTTTGTGAATATATGTATTTTGTATCTTTGATAGCTTTCTAACCTGGAGTATCGCTTTAGGAAGCTCATGTTCTTCACTTAATTGCTCTAAAACTTCTGCATCTGTACTAATAGCTCCAGTTGCAGTTTTCTTACCAGTTGGTGTTAAACCTAAATAGTCAAATAATATTTGACGTAGCTGCATAACACTATTAGGATTAAAAATTTTGTTTTCATTGCTTTCAAATAGTTTTACTTCTTTAAAAGTATAAATATTTTCTTTAGCTAGTTTAATTTGCTCTGATAAATATACATCAGCCAGTTGCATACGTTCACGACTAATAGGTATGCCCACTTCTTCCATATCCATTAAAAATAATGTACCAGGAATTAAGATTTTAGTATATACACTATGTAGCCTATCGTTTCTTTGAATAATAGGCCAAAATTTATTGTAAAGCTCTAGTGTAACTGCTGTATCAATACTAGCATATTCACTAATAATATCAAAGGGTATTAGGTCGTAGGTAAAATTTTCATTAAGCACACCGTGCTGACGACAATACTCTCGCTTAAATTCATCCAGTTTAGCGTCATAGTCACCATAATCTGTATATTTTAGTGCTAATTCTTTTAGCCCATGTCCGTCTGTTTCGTCTAATACATAGTGCATAACCATTGTGTCATGTACTCGTGTACGATCAAACTCTAAGTCTAGGTGATATTTGAGCATTTTATAGTCAAATTTCATGTTGTGAAATACTACTATAAATTCTTTACAGATACGCTGTAGTAACTCTGCATTAGTTTCGCTCAAGCAATCACAGCTAATATATCTGCCATGATTAGGTTTATAACTAATACTAACACCAAGTACATATCCATCTCTAGGATATAAACCTGTAGTTTCTGTATCAATTGCTACCACACCTTGTGCATTTTCTAGTACTTCTGTTAAGAATTCGTATGCAGCACTTTCACTATTAATACCACAAAAATCACCAGTTTTAGCAACACGAGTTTCACCATTAATATATTTATGTATTTTATCTATGCTACGCTCAAAGTCTGGCTTACCTTCTGGCTTAAAAGCTAACATTGCTGGATTACTAATGGGTATAAATTTATTAGCTACTAATTGACCGGCGTAATTAGTTACGCTAGTAACTTTAGCGTATTCTTTAGCTGCTTCAGCACCTACTAAAATTATTAAATCATAAAGATCAGTATCAATATTTAAATCTACATCTTTTTTTAATAATTTAGTAATTGGCTTGGAACTCATATGAAAAAGTTCAAAATTAAAATTAAAATACTGTTCATATTTAGTACGACTAGGTGCTTTATCAATTACTGCAATTTTCATTTTGTAGTATATTCCTTAATACTTGTTACGTCTATTTGATCTAATTCGCCTGGATCTGAACCTTCTGGTAGTTTAATTATTTCAACTATAAACTGATCTTGTTCTAGGATTGGTTTTAGTTGTTTTGCAGCTTTTTCTCCTGCTTCATCACCATCAAATAATATGTATATATGCGTAACACCTTGAGCTTTAAATGGTAGTAGTTTTTGTTTTGTTGAATTTTGTAGCGTATTTGTTCCAAAGCAGCATATTGCATTTGTAACCCCTTTATCATAGAGATTTAACATATCAAAAATACCCTCTACTAAAATCAAACTTTTTTCTGGTTTTTCTAAATAGCTAGGATATACTGGTATTTCTACGCCACCAGGATAATTTATATATTTAGGATTTCCATTACTTAGTGTATGTCTTGCTACAAATACTTGTATTTTATTTGTAATATCTTTAACAGGAAATATTATTCTATCTTGTAGTTTTTCTACTTGATTTGTATAAAATGCGCCAAAATGTTTTAATGTACATGTACTAATTCCACGAAATGGTTTTGTCCAAGGAGTATAACCAGGAGGAAATTCTTGTTCTGCAGTTATTCTAAGATCTTGTAATTTCTTTTTAAGGTTAAGTATTTTAAGTGGTACTGGATTAGTAAAAATACCGAAATACTTAAAAATATTAGTTTTAAATCCACAACTAAAGCAATGAGCAATACCACTAACACGATCAATTCTAAAACTAGGATTGGTATCTTCATGGTCTGGATTTAAACATTTTATTAAATAATCTCTGCCACTAACTTTAAAACTTAAATTATTTTTATTTAATATTTCTAGTACTGGATCTGACATAATTATGCGTTCCAGGGTAAATCTGCATCTGAATCATCTTTCTTTTTTGTTGCACGTTTAACTGTTTCTTTGTGTTCTGGTTTATCTATAGTTTGTGGACTAATTCTTAGTGTTTCCCAGTCAATGGGACAAGTAAATCGCATTTCTTTACCACCACGAATTTTAGTAGTTTCAAAAGTAATTGCACCAGTAGTTTTATCATGCGCTTCCATTACTAGTGCTATATCAGCAGCATCAAGAATACCTTTAGCAAATCTAGCTTCGCCGCTAGCATCTATTTGATAGGGACTTACTAATACAATTTCATATTTTCTAGCTAAATTTTTTAATTTCTTTGATACTTCTATTTGTGGTTTCCAGTCATACATATCACTACCTTCAATTACAATTTGATTTAGGTAGTCTACTACAACTACTTGTAATTTTTCTCCAAACTTAGCTTTTGCTTTGCCTATATGTAAATCAATACTGCTAATAGTTA
>Ga0214923_10005673_pt1 | contig 14394 bp, 8 predicted proteins | sample LL1510_MetaG_FD_177993 | JGI IMG/M metagenome (GOLD analysis project Ga0214923, IMG submission 177993) | Freshwater microbial communities from Lake Lanier, Atlanta, Georgia, United States - LL-1510 | ecosystem: Environmental > Aquatic > Freshwater > Lake | place: USA: Georgia | collected 2015-10-15 | reverse complement strand
GAAGCAAGAAAGATTGACATTGAAGACTTGGAAGAGGCTGCTAAACAGGCTCTTATGGGTTACGCACAATCTATTCCTGCTCTTGCTGCACAAGGTCAAGATGTTTCTGGTCCTATCAACGCTATCTCTAAGGTTATTGCTGACCGTAGAAAGGGTAAGTCTTTGGCTGACTCAGTTGCTGAAGCCTTTACTCCAGAGCCAGTTGAACCTCCACAGCCAGAACAACCTAGTCCAGAAGAGATGATGGCTATGGGTGGTCCTGAAGAACAGATGGCTATGGGCATGGCTCCAGAACAGCAACTACCTGAAGGAATGTCTCCAACAGGCATGATGCAGGGCGTAGCACCTGGTCAACAGGGTATGGCTCCAGGTGGTAAACCAGACCTAATGACCCTTCTAGCAGGGCTTGGAGCCTCTGGCAGACCTAATCTTGGGGCATCAGTCCAAAGACGAGTAGCAATCTAGTCAGGAATACAACAGTAAAACCCTATACTAAGGGTAGATAAATCTATCGTTGCGGTAGTCCGTAGCGAACATTTAGGAGATGACACATGGCTGAAAACCGTGGTGGCTACAGAAAGCCCACAAATCCTGCACCAGTATCAGGTCCAGGTAAAGCAAGTCGCAGAACTGATGGCGGTCCACTTGATATGAAACAGAATCAAGTTCAGGTAACTGGTATGGGTTATGGCGAAAACAAAGAACTAAACGACATTCAGGCACAAGCACCATTGGCTGCAGCGATGCCTAATATTCCTGCATCTGCTCCAGAAGTTCAGATGCCAACCCCAATCGCCTTGACTGAGCCAACTCAAAGACCTATGGAACCCCTAACTGCTGGATTACCTTTTGGTCCAGGTGTTGGTAGGGAAGCATTGTCGTTGCCAAATCTGGGTATGTCACAAGAAGATAAAGAAAGAGCCAAACTACTTGTTGGTATTCTTCAAGACTCTATCTCTAATGGCGTTGCAACTCAGGGCACAATCAATCTTTACCGTCAGTTGAGGAGTGAACTTCTCTAATGAGCACTAATGACTATGGCATTTGGCACGATAAACTCAATACTTTTACAAAATATGGAACTCCAGTAAGTGCTGTTGATTCCGTAAACTCAGCGGTAGATGCTAAGACATCTGGAAACGCCAAACTTATTTCTACAGACGGTGCTAAGAAACCTACTCGTCCATCAGATTGGGGTCCTGTTGCACAACCAGGTGCTTGGGATACTTCTACTAAAGACGAAGAAGACAAGAACAAAACTAATGTTGCAGTAAATGGAACTTACTTTAGAGGTAGGAACTATAAATACACTCCAATCAAACCAGCAGAAGGTCAAGACTTTTGGAGTGCTGTTGGTGATATTCTTTCACAACCACTTCGCTTAGGCACATCACTTCTACTTACTCTTGGAACTGGTGCTCAGGCTGTTCGTCACTTAGTTGACTCTGGACCTAACTTCTCTTGGGATGCTCAGAATGAGTGGCTAGGTAAGCAACTTGAAAATGCTTGGACTGACCCATTCAAAACAAGCATGATTTGGAATAACAAAGGATTTCTAGAAGAGCAAAAAAAACCACACGCAGACCTAGGAACTGCTCTAACTTATGGACTTGGACAAACAGTAGCACTAGGTGCTGACATTGTTATTGTTGGAGCCACAGGTGGTGGCAATCCTATATCTGGTTCTTGGGATAAAAGAAAAGACAACCAAGAAGCAATACAGACTTTCAACTGGTTCTCTAAAAACTGGGGAACAGGATTTACAGAACTTGACTTTGACCCATTCTCATTGGGACATAGAGCAACTGTTATTGGTGCTGAATACAATCCAGATGGCACACTAAAGTTAGACCGCAAAACTGGAATGCCTATTACTGGCTCTGGTTGGACACTAGGAAACGTTAGCCAACAGTTCTTCGGAAACTTTGTTGGTGGATTGGCACTTGACCCACTGTCTTATATTCCTATCGGATGGATAGGTAAGGTTGGCAAAACCCTATTCCAAGGTCGTAGATTACTAACTGGCGTTGGTGAAAAGACTGTTGCTAAACATATTGCTACTGATATGACTGAATGGGGAAAGATTGCTGGTCTTGCTGATTCAGGTGCAAATGCTGAAGGTCGTTATCTTAGTAAAGAGGCAGCAGAACAAGCAGCCAAAGGTCAAAACCTTGACTACTGGGAGTTTGCTAGATTTGCTGCTAACTCAAATGCAGACCAAATCTCAAGGCACACAGTAATCAAATCAATCACTGGTGGAGAAAAAGACCAGATTGCATGGCTACTAGGTCAAGCAAAGACAGAACAACAAGTTGCAAAGATTTTCTTGGCTACTGAGTATGGTTCTGAAAGAGCATTCGCTGAACTTGTAGGTGCTAACCCTAAGTTATTCTTGGCTCTAGATGAGCAAATGGCAGGTGGATACTTTGTTCGTGGAGAACTAAAGGGAACTATTGCAGGTGCTGAAGTTCTAGACCCACTTGCACACAAGCAGTTCTATGACACTATTGCTCAAAATCTTGACGAGTTATCTAAAGACGAGTTTTCAAGAGTCCTAACTAACCTTATGGTGAAGTCTGGTCCTGAAGGTATTGGTCCAAACACCATTGTTCGTGAGTTGATGCCAGCATCAAGTAGATTGTTTGGTGGGCTTGAAGAAAGCACAGCAAGACTAGGTTCGTTCATTGTTCATGGCGTTGGTCATAATGGTGCTGTGTCTGTTGCTCGTAGGTTCGGTAATGGAACAAGTTTCTGGTATCACCAGATTGTTCGTCCATTTACTACAACTGCTAAAGGAATGATTGACCTAGAAGATGCTGCAGGAACAGCAGGTAGCAAGTTTGCTGGAATGCTTGGAGACATTGACCGTCTATCTCGTAGTGCTTTGACTGAAGGTGGCTATAGAAAAGACCTAATGGATGCATGGCGTAGAGCACTTACCCCAGACGCAAAAGCCAAGGTATTACAGAATGCACAAGAACTAGGTCTTACTCTTATTGCTAAGAGACATGGGTTTACAGATGATAACGCTGAACTTATTTCTAAACTTCTAACTGAACAAAAGCGTGTATTTACTGAGAGCGTTGATAGAACTGGTGTTGTTGTTATGAAAGATGGAACAACAAAGATTGTGTATCACGACCCATTTATGGTAAACCAGACTGCAAACAAAGTAGATATCTGGGACTTCAACCGTGTAAATGATGAAATCATCAAGGCTAAACCAAACCTTCTAAAGGATGGTTCTATTGGTGTTCCAGAATATTTGGCTTCTGGTGCAGTGTATCTAAAGAATGGAACCTCTGCTATTTGGAATGGTATTGGTCGTATGTTCCAGTCAATCATTCTATTCAAAGCAGGTAGAACTGGTCGTGATGCTTTCCAGAACGGTGTATCTTCGCTACTATCTGGCTATGGTGGTGCGATGCTCAAAGAGGCTGTCAACCCTGGTCTTGCTCTAAATGGTGTTTACAACACAAGCATGAGAATAGCCGAAAAACTCAATAGACAAAAACTAAGACTACTTACATATTCAAGCCCACAGAAGATTCAGAATGCCATCAAGTCTATTGATGATTACAACATGGGGCTTATTGAACACGAGATTATTCGTATTCAGAAAATCATGGAAGATGTAGCAGATAAGAATCTTGAGGATATTCCTTATGAAGATATTCCTGGATTTATCAAGGCTGCTCAAGAACTTTCTTCAGACACTCACTATCACATAAGTCCACGGAATAATGTTGAAGGTGTTGTTCAAGAAGTAAATCAAAACTTTAGCAGTAGAGGTCTTGCTGTATTCAATAATGTTGATGATGCAAATGCATACCTAGCCACTCTAGGTAAAGACCTAAGTGGAACGAGTATCTCTGATTCACTAATCCTGCCTGACACTGTTGGTGCAAGGATTACAAAGGATACTCGTAATAAAGTAGAACAGGCTATTGCTAATGGCGATATTGTTCATGTTCGTATTCCAGGTCGTGGTCGTTCTTGGCAACTACTTGACGCTAAGAAGTTCCGTGGTCAGAAAGACGCAGACATTGCTAAATATGAAATCCGTGTTATCAAGCCTAAGAGCGTAAAGGGTCTTCTAACTAAGGATGAACTACTTGCTGCTATTGATGAAGGCAAGATTGTCTATGCTAACCGTGGCGGTAAAACAGAAGCAAGAATCCTAACTAAAGAAGATATTCAATCAATACCTGACGTAACAACAATACAAGGAAAGATTTTTGAACCTGGAACATTCCCTGCTCCAGTAGAAGTAAGGTCTTTCGGAAAAGAAGTTACGCTAAAGTCATTCAAAGATTTACCAGAAGATGTAGCAAAACTGCTGAAGATAACTTCTCAGAAAGAACTTGACGCATGGGTTGCTGCTAAAGGTTATGACAAACTAACTTTTAGTCAGATTGCAACTCTTACAAGAATGGGCGTTGGCAAACTAACTGTAACTCAGGATGGAAAACTAATCTCTATATTGAATCCTGACCTAGCACAGTTTGGTGACAATACTTCAGGTTTCTGGACTGCTGTAATCGGAGACTTGTCAAGGGCTGGATATAACTGGAGAGATATTGCTGCTGCAGATATAGATGAGGCTCTTGTAAGAAAACTAGAAGACCTAGGATTTGCAACAGGAGAAGGCGGAACTCTCCAAGAAATGATGGAGTTGTGGAAGACTAAGGTCAAAGCAGACCCTAAGAAACTAAAAGACACAACTGTTCCACTTGGTATTGGTGCTATTACCAGAAGACGTATTGGTAAAGATGCAAGAGAAAAGTATGACACTCTAAGGAAGACTGAACTTCCAATCAACGCAAGGGTGGCAAACCTCTATGGTGTTGGAGATACTGAACTGCTTGCTCAGTTACAGGCTGTGAAGCAGACGATTATCAATAACGCTGCACAAAAAGAACAACTACTTACATCACTTATTAGAAGCCAAAAGGCTTGGGATAAACTAAACGCTATCAAGGCTGACCGTAAGCATTTTGAAACTAATGGAACTGTCCGTATTGGTCAGCAAGACTTTGCTCAGTCACTGTCTGGTGTAGAAGGAAACATCTACATGCAGATGCTATCTAAAGATGTTGAAGATATTCGTCTTCGTGACTCTCTATGGAAGTCTGTTGATTCACAACTTGTTACTCGTGTAGTCAAGCCAAACGAGGAAGGCTACTGGGAAGCATGGGCTAATGTTCTAAACCGCCACTTCTCACATGACGGTAAGTTAGACCCTGTTGTAAAACTTATTATTGAAAAGCAACAACAACAATATTATTCAAAAGAAGAACTTATTGGGTTTGTAAAAGACTGGCTAAAGACTCCTGAAGGTAAGAAGTATGCAGCAGCAGTTGGTGTTGGAGAAAAGTATTCTGTAGTTGGTCCACGCAAACTTGTTCTAGACCCTAAGACTGGAAAGATGGTAGAAGACATTGACCTTATCCGTCCAGACAAGGTTCGCTTTGAGCAACTTGATGAAGACGAGTTTGCAAGACTGAATGTTGATAACGTTACCCACCACATTGGTGACATAAAGCCAAGCATAACTGAAGCAGCACGAAAGTGGCTTGACAGTCTTACACCTAATATGAAGGGTATTGACTCAAGAGATGTTGCTGAAGCAGAAAGGATTGCAACTGAATCCTATGGAAACGTTATTGCTGAAAAACTTCTAAGAGGTCAGGAGATTACTCCACTTGAACTTCAGGGATTCCACCTTGGAAGGATTACAGAAGGAGAGGCTATTGGTCAAAGGACTATGGGTGAGGCTGAAGTTGAAACCTATGGCTTTGACCTACCTGACATCTGGGCTACAATCACTGACCCATCTATGAGAACTCTAAGCCAGCGTGTTGGTAGAGAACTATTGAACAAGTGGAACAAGGCAATCACTGACTATCCACAGCGTGTGTTCTTCCAAATGCCTATGTTCAACGCTGCTTATAAGGTAAGTCTTGAAAGACAGATGGCACAAAAGGCTATCTCTCGTGGCGTTGGTATTGATGATGTAAGACTAACTGAAGCAGAGCGTTTGAATGTAGTTCGTAATGCTCGTCAGTATGCTCTAAAGGAAACTAAGAAATGGATTTACTCATACACAGACGGTATGAAAATCAAGCAAGCATTGGCTGCTGTTGTTCCATTCGGTAATGCGTTTGCTTTCTCAATCAAATCTCTAGCAAATGGTGCTCGTTATAACCCTGCACAAACAGCACTAATGATTTACTGGGCTAACAAGTTGAACAACAATACACACTGGATTGACCAGAATGGTGACCCAGTTGGCTTTGATGAAAAAGACGAGAATGACCAGCGTAAAGCAAAGTATGTTCAAGGCTCATTCCCAGAGTGGTTCTTCAAGAATATTGCTGAGTTTACAGGTTTTGAATCACTGAAAGATGTGAACCAAGTAATCTTCAACCGTCAGTCTCTAGACCCTGTGTATCAAGGACACTATACAAACCTTGGCTTCTTGCCATTTAGTGTGCCTAATCCACTTGAGTCATTCTCATTGATGCCTGTTCCTACTATTGTTCTATCTGAAGCGGTAAAGAAGGAAACACTAAACACCGAAGATGGTCTTGCTACTTGGATAACTAAGACCTTTACAGACATTCTTCCATTTGGTGCTTCTACTTCACAGTGGTCTTTAGATAAGTTGATTCCTGGAAACATTGCTAAGGCAGTCTATGACTACTTTACTGATGGAGTGACTTGGCAGAAGTCTCAACTAAATGCTGTTCAATATGTAAATGGTCAGTATCTACTTGGTAAATATGACAACGACCCAGGTCTGCTGGAAGCACAGCAAAATGGAACTGTTGATATGTGGCTAGTAAAGAAAGCAAAAGACTACGCTGGTCCGATATTCCTACTAAAGGCTACATCAGACTTCTTCTCTCCAGTTGCTACACAGTATCTAACTCCTGGTGACATTGCTCGTAAGGCATACCGCTCCAACAGAGACAAGGCTAATGCTGAGTTTGAGGCTGGAGGAACAGATGAAACATCACGTCAAAAGGCTTGGGAAGCCAAGTGGGGAAAGAACTGGACTGTAGAAGACCACGCATTGTGGCTAACTATGGAAGAAAACTCAGAGTGGTGGTATGCATCTGTCAGCCCTACATATAACAAGTATGGTATTGAATACAATAAGCCAGCACTTGAAAGACTGAAAGAACGTAAAGGCGTAATCGGAACAATAGAAGCAACTTCTGGAACTATTGGAATGTCTAACCAAGACACTACAAGAATCATCAGTTGGCTTGTAAATGGCGGTATGCGTAACCCAACCGCAGAGTTTGACGAGAATGCTTATATTGCTCTACAGAGTGAATACTTAGACCCAAGAGGCGTTGTTGATTTCTCTAACTATGTTCGTGTTCAGGCAGGTTGGAATGCTTGGAACTGGGGATATACCGTTACCGATAGGGATGGCAACGTAGTTGAGAAACTTCCAGGTATTAGAGAACTAAAGAGACACACAGTTACTGGAAGACAGAACCCTTCAGATAATGAAGAGATTGAACCGTTTGTTTATAATGGTCAAGTTATCAGTGGAACCTATGGCTACTGGAAGAACAAACTTACAAACGGAATCAAGAAAGATAGGCGTATGGGTGATGCTTGGCTTAGAGATAAGCAAAAAGATATTGACCCTAACAAATACAACAATATGGCTGATGTTTGGTGGCAGATTATCTATGAAGGATATGACCCAGAAACTGGAATGTCAAAGACTTATGGTGTGCCAACAGACCTAGAAGTTGATATTGCTGTATTCCTAAATGCTCGTGCAAGAAGACAAGCAGAACTGCGGTTGCGTGGAACACAGACTGGTAGAGGAACTCTCGCCCAGAACCCAGACATTGAGGCTAAGTGGAATGCTGACTTAGCACCATTTTTGAACGGTGGTAATCCAAACTTTGAAGACTGGTATTACAGGTTCTTTGATGGAGATACCCTAAACTAAGGAGTTTATTATGGCTATGAATGAAACAAATATGCAAGAAGGATTGGTGACAGATATGCCAACAGTAACTACACAAGGTGTAAGAACCGAAGGTCCGTTACCTAATCCTGACCCAAACCCAGACCCAGGGACTAATGGAACCAGCCCTACTGGAAAAATCTATTTCTTTGGTGTTCAAAAAACTTATGACGAGTGGAAAACACACAGACTAAGTAAAGAACAAATAGACAAAATAAAAGCAGCGATGATTGGTTCAGGATACTTTGATGCCAACATCTCTAGTAACGTTGTGCAAACAGCGTGGACAGCGTTCCTTGACTATGCATTTCAGAACGGTAAAAAGGGCGATAAGAAATGGGACTTGAGAAACTATCTTGGAGAAGCATCTAAGTGGGCAGCGTTTGATTCAAATGCCTACACTCTGTATGGTGCTGCTCTTACTACACCAAAAGATAAAACTGGTCCTGCTCAAAACAAGCAAGACTATATGGTTGCCCTAAGACGCTTTGCTTCTGACAACGGTATCTACCTATCAGATGACGAGATTAGTAAGAAGGCAGACCTAATCCTAAACTCAACTGCAGCAAAACCTTACACACTTGAAAAGGTAAAGCAGGACTATCGTGTTTATAGGATTGCACCAAAGTTCAAGCAATACTCTGACGAGATTATTGCTGGTAATGATGTAAAAGAACTTGCTGGAGACTATCTCCAGATGATGGCTCAAACTCTAGAGATTGACCCAGATACAATAAACCTTGCTCGTGAAGTAAATAGAAGTGGAAGTCTATTGAACAAGGCTCTTATTGGAACAAAGACTAAAGATGCAAGTGGCAAGACTGTCATAACAACTGCTGATTATACAGAGTTTGATAGATTGCTGAAAGAAGATTACCGTTGGAAATATACAAAGAATGCCAACGCCAAACTATCTTCTTTTGCTACTGAACTAAAGAACATGTTCGGATTCTAAGGAGAAGATAAATATGGCTACACCAACAGAACCAGTAAAAGAAATCTTTGACCCTGCTGACATCAATAAAGATGGATATGTAAGCGAAGAAGAGTTTAGAAAAGCCTATCCAGATAGGGTTAGTGCTTATGACCTAATCGTAAATGAGTTCAATCAGTATGGAGTTGGAGAGATTGGGCAGTGGATAAAAGACACTCTTAGTAAAGACCCAACCCTACTTGATAGACCATCAGAGTTGAATACCAAACTTTATGAAAGCAAGCCATACTCAGACCGCTTTAGTGGTCTTGTAAAGATTAGAGAGTTCAACGCTGATGAAAGCAAGAAGGCTGCTAAAGACCCAACATATGTTCCTAACTACATGGTTGTTTTATCTGAGGGTGAGTATCTAAGAACTGAGACTATCTATAAACAAGTCTTGGCTCCAGTTATTTCTATGTATGGGGATGACCTAAACGCAGAGATTGGAAAGATTATTGCAAACAACATCTCTCCTGTAGAACTACAAAACCGTGTTGGTATTGCTCAACAGTGGGTAGATATGCAAGACCCACTTCTAAAAGAGCAACTTAGAAAGTGGTATACCATCGGAGATAATGAACTTCTAAAGTTTGCACTAAATCCAGAGCGTGGGTTGGCTGAGATTCAGAAGGCTGCTGGTGCTGCTCAACTTGGAGCACAGGCTGTTGCTAGTGCTGTAAGCCTAAACAAAGAGCAGAGCGAAGCCCTTATTCAGGCTTTGGTTAGAACTGGTGCTTCACCTGACCTACTCAAGGCTGGACAAAAGGCTGCTGAAACCTTACAGGATATCACTTCAGGAACTGCTACAGCCTACAATCCTAACGCAGGAAGTCTAGTTGGAACACAGCAACTAGCCAAGATTGAGGGCACAGACATCACAGGACAAGAGGTTCTAGGTGCTGCTCTTGGTGTAAATACTGAGGCTGCTTCTAAAATCCGTGGTCTAAAGGCTCGTGAAAAGGCTAGATTTGAAGGTGCTTCTGGTGGCACAAATGTTCTTGGACAACAAGTGTCAGGAACCGTGTAACAGAACCCTATACTAAGGGTGAAGATAACTTCATAGTATTCCACTTGGACCCACCAGCCCCAAGGGATAAATAAGTCTGGTAGTAAGAGCGATTAGGTTCTTCCCCTGGAACCTTTCTGGCTTACGATAAATCTATTTAGGGAGTTCATAAAATGAATGAAAATGTAAATGAATACGATTCTAACGATGAGTATGGCGAGACTTCCGAACCCAAGGGTAAGGGACTACGAGCCCAGTTGGAGTCAGTTCTCGCAGAAAAAAGAACGCTTGAGGATAATCTCCTAAAAGCACAATCGGAACTGCGTGAGCGTAGTATCTCAGAAACATTGGCTTCATTGGGCGTAAATGCCAAGGTTGCCAAGTTTATCCCATCTGATGTGAATGATAAAGATTCCATCGCAAAGTGGATAACAGATAATGCGGATGTCTTTGGCATCCAAACTGGAGGCAATCAGGTAGTTGCTCCACAGCCAACGGTAGACCCATCTATTGTGGCTGGAACAGCAAGGCTCAACTCGTTGAGTTCTGCTGCTCAAAGTCCTAGCAAAGTCCAAGACATAGAAGCAAGGATTGCCAATGCTACAAGCAAGGCAGAACTTGAGGCTCTATGGGCTGAAGCAAGGGCTTACTTACTCTAATAATCTATTTATTGAAAGGTCGTGATTAGTATGGCTGCTCCATACACCGATTCCGCAACGCTTACCGCACTGGTAACCGCTGCTTACGACCGCCAGGTTCGCCTCTCACTACGCTCAGTTCCTATGTTCCGTAGTGTGGCAACCGTAAAGGTGGTTGACCAAACACACCCAGGTTCATCTGTGGCATTCCTTATCCACGGTGACCTATCTCCTGCTACTGCAACTCTGTCAGACAACATGTCTACTGCGTCAACAAACGGTACATCTATCAATGCTCCGACAAATGACCCAACAGGTGCTGTACTTAGCAACCCAACCTCAGTTACCGTTACTCTAAACGAGTACGGAAACTTCACTGTTGTTACAAAGGCTCTCCGTGAGTTTGCTTTGGACAACAACCTAGATGGTAACATCGCAAATGTTATCGCCTATAACCTTGCCAACTCTGTTGACATTGTTATCCGCAACATCCTTGTAGGAACTGACAACAACATCACTTCTCAGGTAGTTACTTCAAACAGCAACTACATCAAGCCAGTAAAGCGTTCATACTCTGAACTGTTGCGTCTTGGAACTGGTACTTCTGTATCATCTTCTACCACTACAATCACTGTTGCATCAACTGTAAACCTAAAGGTAGGTATGACCTTCTCTGTAGTTGCAGGAACTGGTGTTCTTGCTACAGGTTCTGCTGGTAACACCATTGCGACTATCGCTTCTGGTACTACCTTCACTGTTACTACTGCTCCAACAACTGCTCTATCAGGTGCTACCCTTGCATTTGACACCAACTACTTCCTAGAAGCATCTGGTGCATCAACTGCTGGTTCGCTAAGTTCCTTGGGAACCCTGACTGCTAAGGATGTTCGTTGGGTAGTTGCTCAGTTGAGAGCAAACAATGTTCAGACTGTTGACGGTCAGAACTATGTTGCATTCATTCACCCAACCGTGGCTGCAGACTTCCGTGCTGAAACATCATCTTCTGGTGCTTCTGCAATCTGGGCTGCTCCTCACACCTACAGTGAAACAAGCAACATGTACGCTGGTGAAATCGGAACCTTTGAAGGTGTCCGTTTCATTGAGACACCTCGTGTCCCTGCAATCGGTAACACAATCGTTGCTGTAAAGAACGGTACTGCTCAGAACTCAATCACTGCAAACGCCTACACCACATTCGTTATGGGTGCAGACGCTCTAGCAGAGGCTGTTGCTGAAGAGTTCCACATCGTTGCAGACGGTACAATCGTTGACCCACTAAAGCGTAGAATGGCTCTTGGTTGGTATGGTGTTGCTGGATGGAACTTGTTCCGTGCAGAGGCTCTATACGCTATCAAGTCAACCACTAACAACGCTTAGTAGTTACTTGTAGTCTGCAAAGACACCTAAGATTAGGGGTCCTGGTCTTTAGGGATTGGGACCCCTTTTCTTCTTAGTAGGAAGGAATAGGAAAACATGACACTAGATGAATACAATCAAGCAGTTGCCTCTGGGGTAACAACATTCAATGTTTATTATGTCAATACCTATACAGGTCTTGGCAAACATCGCCTATTCCAAGAAGGCACATACAGTGTTGCTGGTGATGTCCTTATTTTTCCTGACAATAGCGTATTGATTTCTCCACAAGAAACATACGACCCTTATTATTCAACTGCTTCTACAGTTATTAGGTTTGCTGATGGCAGACCAACTGTTGGTATTGAAGATGCACAGAAGATAGTAGATGCTGGCTATGTATCTGTGTTGCTTCTCACATACGAGAACTATGACAATGGAACAGCATCCACAAACTTTACTGGTGTAGAGGTTATTGAAGGTGGACTTTCAAATACTAACTACACTGGCATTGAACTTATTACAGGTGGTGTTGCATAATGGCAATCAAAAGATTACAACTGAGGCGAGACACAGCCTCCAACTGGACAAGCAATAACCCTACTCTTCTTGCTGGAGAGATGGGTGTTGAAACAGACACAGGCAAGTTCAAGATTGGTAATGGTTCATCTACTTGGACTGCTCTTTCTTACTCTTCAGGTCCTGCTGGTCCTACTGGGGCAACTGGTGCTACTGGAGCCACTGGTGCTGCTGGCACAAATGGAACCAATGGTCAGGGTGTTCCTAGTGGTGGTACTACTGGACAACTTCTAAAGAAGAACTCTGGAACTAACTACGACACAACTTGGGTTGACCAATCAACCATTGTTGCTGGCGACACTACGAAAGTTGCAGGTGTGACGGTTTACATCCAAACCAATGACCCTGGTGCTGTTGGGGCTGGCAAGATTTGGGTCCAGACTGTATAAGGAGATTAGGTTATGGCTATAAAATACACTGGCACTAACTCTGGCTCCGAGCGTGTAGGTTATTACACAAGAACTTCAACAGTTCAAAATGTGAGGGTATCTCCTACAGTTCCTGTTGCCTCTGATGGTAACTACTACATTCGTTTAGCAAGTCTTTACTGGGCTGTTCGTGCATTTGACTTAGGTTTATCTGGAGCACCTGCTGGTCTTTGGGCTAAGGTAGGTATCTCTGGTGGTGGACTTGGTTCTGCTGTCACATCTTCTTTAGTACAACTTGCTGATGGTGCTGGTAGCACAGGTTCTGTATCATCAGTAAACTTTCCACTTACAGATACAAATGTCCAGTTGACCACTGGTGACTTTACTCTTACTCTAAATGTTTACACCAACTCTGGTGGAACTACACGACCTGATAACACATTCAATACTGCTGATGATACTCGTATGGGTCTCAACTCTGGTGTATCTGGAGACTACTATGGCGGTTATTCTTACTACACAGTTCCTACCGCACCAACTAGCCTTGCTGCTGGAACTGTAACTGACACAAGCGTTGCACTATCTTGGACCGCCCCAAGCGATAATGGTGGAACTGCAATAACTGGGTATCGTATTGAATACTCAAGCGACAACTTTGCAAATACAACTGTTGCCAATACAACTGGTACTGGAACATCTACAACTGTTACTGGACTTACATCAAGCACTTCATACAAGTTCCGTGTCTATGCTAAGAACGCTGTAACTAATGCTGGCTCATTCTATTCTGCTGTATCAAATACTCTTACTCAATCAACCAATGCTACCGTTACTGCTCCATCTGCTTCGGTTATTACACCAACAGTAAACTCAGATACTTCTATTTCGCTATCTTGGACTGCATCAACTGACAACGGTAATGGTGGAACAATCACCTACAAGTTGTATCAGAAGTCTGGTACTGGTTCTTATGCTCTTATCTATGGTCCTGCATCAAGTCCAAGAACTTATACATCTACTGGTCTATCTGCTTCTACTACTTACACATACAAAGTAGAAAGCATCAACAATACTTACACTACAACTTCTGCTGAAGTAAATGCAACAACACAGGCTGCCAAGACTGTACCTGGTGTTCCTGTTCCAACTACTGGAACTATTACTGGAACAAGCGTTGTCTTGAACTGGTCTGCTGTCAATGATGGCAATGACCCTCCTGTGACTTACTACATTGAAAAGGAGAATACATTCAATGGTGGAACTTATACGCAGATTGCTACAACAACATCTCTCACATACACTGCATCTTCTCTTACAGGCAGTACTGATTATCGTTTCCGCATTCGTGCTGGCAACGCTAGTGGGTATTCTGGCTATGGGTCTGTTGTTGCGACAACTCTAGCAATACCTGTTTGGGTAACTACAGTAATGAATGTGGGAACTGTTTCAGTTGCCTATTCACAAACTCTAAA
>Ga0214923_10005672_pt1 | contig 14394 bp, 13 predicted proteins | sample LL1510_MetaG_FD_177993 | JGI IMG/M metagenome (GOLD analysis project Ga0214923, IMG submission 177993) | Freshwater microbial communities from Lake Lanier, Atlanta, Georgia, United States - LL-1510 | ecosystem: Environmental > Aquatic > Freshwater > Lake | place: USA: Georgia | collected... | reverse complement strand
GTCGAGCCACGGCTTGTAGATGCGCAATGCCGGGTTGGCCAACAATCCATAGCGATAGAAGCGTTCGATGTCGTTGCCTTTGTAGGTGCTGCCGTCACCCCAGATATCGACATCGTCTTCTTGCATCGCGCGCACCAACAAGGTGCCCGTCACCGCGCGGCCAAGGGGAGTCGTGTTGAAATACGTCTTACCTGCGGTCGTGATGTGGAAGGCACCGCACTGCAGCGCCACCAGGCCTTCGTGCACGAGTTGTTCGACGCACGACACCACGCGGGCAACTGAGGCGCCGTACTGCTTGGCGCGAGCGGCAACATCGTCGAGATCGGGTTCGTCGGGCTGACCGAGGTCGGCGGTGTAGGCACACGGCACCGCACCCTTCGACTTCATCCACGCGACGGCGGCAGAGGTATCGAGCCCGCCCGAGAACGCGATGCCGACTCGCTCGCCAACGGGCAACGATGTGAGAACGCGGGTCATGATCGACCCACTTGACGACTGCTCACGGTCGGGCCGCCGCAGACACCACGGTGATCAACAGAGCAACGAACGCAATCACAAACTCGACGGTGGCAACACCCGGCGTGCCGCTCACGTCAAGGGCAGCGACAACGACGAGCAACGCCACACACACCAGATGCACGACGACGCTCAGGCGACCTGGTCGCTGCGTGGCGACGAGCGCGGCGACCGTGATGAAGAACGGCAGTGCCCACAGCACGATCGGCTGGGGGTTCGACTCGGGTCCGAGCCACCACGTGGCCTTGCCGATGTTGCGGCTGGTGATCGCCACCGCCAGTTGGCACACGAGCACGCCGACCCAACTGATGGTGGCAAGCACACGCCACGGGCGAGTCGCCGTCGTTGTCACCGAATCAAGGGTAGTGAGCGATGCCGACTGATTACGCCGAAAACGGCGCTCATAGCCTTGATTCTCGGTGGCGCACTTCGCGAAGTTGTCGATCTTTTTTCCGATGTGGAACGAAGAGCAGTACATCCACCGTGCGCTCAACGCCGCACACGACGTGTCACGAGAGCTGATGGCCTCGGGCGAAATCGCCGACTACGAGCTCATCGTCGTGAATGACGCTTCGACCGATGCAACACCTCGACTCGCCGATGAGGCTGCGGCGGCAGACCCGCGGGTGAAGGTGGTGCACCACCCGGCGAACCGCAAGCTCGGCGGCTCAATGAAGTCGGGTTTTGCCGCTTCGACGGGCGACGTGATCGTCTACACCGACGCCGATCTGCCCTTTGACATGCGTGAGTTGCACAAGGCGTTGCGTCTCTTGCGCCAGTACGAGGCAGACATGGTGAGCGCCTACCGCTTTGACCGCACTGATGAAGGTCTCACCCGCGTGATTTACTCGGCGCTCTACAACGCGCTCGTTCGGGTGCTCTACGGCGTGCGGGTGCGCGATGTGAACTTTGCGTTCAAGGTGTGCCGATCGTGCATCTTCGCCAACATCACACTGAAGAGCGAAGGATCGTTCATTGACGCCGAGTTGGTGGTGCGCGCCAAGAAACTTGGCTACTCGCTGGTGCAGTTTGGTGTCGACTACTTCCCGCGTACGCGTGGAGTCTCAACGTTGTCAAAACCGTCGGTCATCGTCAAGATTCTGCGTGAGGCATTTGCACTGCGACGCGAACTCAACGCGATAACTGTTGCGCAACCGAAATAGGTAGATACGTTGTCGCAACCACGCAGACCTGAACGTGACTCGTCGCAGGCACACCCTCTGCCGCGTGCCAACACTCGAGTGCTCGGTGTCTCGGCGGCACTCGTGCTCGTCGTCATGGTTGTCGTTGCTCTCGTTCTGGAGAATCGCGTCAAGCCAGACACCACAGTGCAGGTCGCGCCGACCACGAGCACGACTGCTGCTCCAGTCGTCTTACCGCCGATCACACGGTCGCTCAAAGACGGTGACGAGGGCGACGACGTTCGCATGCTGCAGTCGCGTCTCGCCGAGTTGAAGTTCGCTCCGGGGCCGATCGACGGCGTGTTTGGCAGATCGACCACACAGGCGATTTGGGCGTTCGAGAAACTCGTCATGAGCGTGCGCAGCGACAAGGCCACTGGTGTGGTGACCCCAGAGATGTGGGATGTGCTGCGCAGCGACGTGCAGATTCGCCCGCGTCGCAACGCCGATACACCGCGTCACGCCGAGGCGTATCTGCCCGAGCAGGTGATTGTTACGTTTCTCGGGGGTGAGCCGACGCTGATCTCGCACATGTCGAGCGGAGACAACAAGCCCTGGTGCGAAGAAGTCGTCATCGACCCGGGCGAAGAAGGCAACGACAGCCCCGAGCAGATTGCAGCGGGTCTCCCTCTGAAGGTTGGCATCTGTGGCGATTCGGTGACTCCGGCCGGAATCTTCACCTTCTACCGACGATCATCGGGCACGCGCGAAACCAAACTCGGCACGCTCTACAACCCCGTGTATTTCAATCAAGGCATCGCCGTGCACGGCGCGATCCTCGTGCCACTCAAGCCAGCATCGCACGGCTGCATTCGTATCCCCATGTCGGTGGCGCAGTTGTTTCCGGCACTGGTGCAGTTTCGCGACCGCATCTACGTGTTCGACGGCGTGAAAGAACCCGAGGAATACGGTTCACCGCTGCCGCCGGCCGATCGCCCCGACCCCAACTACACGACCACCACCGTGTTGCCGACAACGACGCTGCCGGCGACGACCGTGCCCACTGCCGTGCCCGCGACGACGATTCCCGCAACCACGGTGCCGAAGACCGTGCCGACGACGTTGCCGACTTCCACTACCGTGCCGTGAGGCATCGACGATGACGAGCACGACCCCGCCACGCAAGGTGCCCTACGACGAGTTTGCGTTGTTTCACGAAAACATCGCGGAATACGGTCTCACGGTGTCAGCCAAGCCTGCGGTGTCGCGTGTGACGTACACACTTGAAGACGGCCGCACCATTAGTGCGTTGAAGTGGGGCAGTGCGACCCCACGTCTGGTGCTCGTGCATGGCAGCGCACAAAATGCTCACACATGGGACACCGTCGCACTCGCCTTGGGTGAACCGCTGATTGCAATCGACCTCTCGGGGCACGGGCATTCGTCGTGGCGTGATGATGGCGACTACACACCGCGTTCGCTGGCGCACGACATCGCCCCGGTCGTCGAGCAGTTCGCCGCGCGTGCCGAAGTGGTGTGCGGCATGTCGCTCGGTGGTCTCACCACCTTGGCGCTCGCATATCAACGACCCGACTTGGTGAACCATCTCGTGATGGTCGACATCACGCCGGGTGTCACCCCCGAAAAGTCAAAGTCGATCACCGACTTTGTGAATGGTCCGCAGTCATTCGCGAGTTTCGACGACCTGCTCGCCCGCACCATTGAGCACAATCCGACTCGTTCAGAGGCATCGTTGCGACGCGGCATTTTGCACAACGCTCGCCAACTCGACGACTTGTCATGGGCATGGCGTTATGACCGTCGAAGCCACCCGCGTCGCGAGCCGGGAACCAGCGTGGCTGCAGGCATGTGGGACATGATTGAGCGGGTGCACTGCCCGATCACGCTCGTGCGCGGCGGAATCTCACCAGTCGTAGACGATGCCGACGTCGCTGAACTGCGTCGACGTCGTGCAGATGCAACGGTGCACGTAGTCGATGGCGCTGGTCACAGCGTGCAAGGTGATCGGCCTCTCGAACTGGCGGCGATCTTGCGCGAAGCCACGACTCGCTCGAGTTGAGCAACCACGCCTAGCGTCATGGCCATGGTGCGTCGAGTCGGTCGTCCGTGCCAGAGCGATGCTGTCGAAACGCGGCGTCGCATTCTTGACGGGGCGCGCGAATCGTTCACCACGCGCGGCTATGACAACACGACCAATCGTGAGATTGCCGACGCGGCCGGCATCACGGCGGCGGCGATTTACCACTACTTCCCGAGCAAGGTCGAATTGTTCGTGGCGGTGTTCATCGACGTGCAACACAAGGTCTACGACAGGTTCGAATCGGTCATGGCCGAACACGACACGTTTCTCGCGCGCTTTGATGCGATTTTTGATGCGATGTTCGAGCTCAGCAAAGATGACCCGACACTCGCCAGTTTCGTGGTCGGTGTTGTGACCGAGGCCCAACACCACCCCGACCTGCGTGAGGCGTTGCAATCGGTTTCGTCGCGACAACAGAACTTCTTGCACACCTTGTGCAAGCAAGCCCAAGAGCGCCATGAGTTGCCAGAGTCGCTGCCATTGCAGACTGCGATCGACGCGATGAGCGGTGTAGTCGGAGGCTTCGCGCGCCTCGCTGTCGTCGTGCGTGACCGTCAGCGTCTGCGGGCCGTGGCGAAGGTATACAAGGCGATGGCGCGCAGTGCACTGGCTCGCGCCGCTGCCAACTGAAACGCGCGCTGTCGCGAACCGCGGCCACCTGAGCCGCGCGCTGTCGCGAACCGCGGTTAACTGACTGCAACCCGGCGTCGCGTCGTGTCGACGAGCGTGAGCCCGAGGCCGATCCACACCAACACGAAACCGACGACGCGACTCGGCTGCAGATCTTCGTTGTAGGCCAACCAGCCGAGCAGAAAGTTGATGACAGGCACGATGTATTGCAGCGGGCCGATCATGGTGAGGGGCAGCCGCAACGCTGAATGGGCGAACAACAACAACGGCACTGCAGTGATCAGACCGGTGAGCAACACGAGCACCCACTCAGTGGCCGACGCAGTTGCAGCAATGCCGCTGTCGAGGGTGAAGCTCCAAGCGACGAGTGCCATCGCCGGCACCGACAGCACGATGGTTTCGGCAGTCAGACTTTCGACGGGGCCGAGTGAGACCTGCTTTTTCAACAGCCCGTAGAACCCCCACGACGCTGCAATCGCGAGCGCGATGAGTGGCGGGCGACCATAAGCCAGTGTCATCACGGCAACTGATGCTGCGGCAAAGCCAATCGCCACCTTCTGCAGCATGCGCAGCGGTTCGCGCAGCACCGCGACGCCGAGCAACGAGGTGAGCAACGGGGCAATGAAATAGCCGAGCGCAGTCTCAATGACGTGCTCGTTAACAACTGCCCAGACGTACAGCGTCCAGTTGACGGCAAGCAGCACCGCCGCCAGCGAAACGCGCAACAACATCGCCGGGTTGCGCAGCGCACCCATAACCGCGCGAACCTTGCCCTGCACGGCGACCAGCGCAAGCAAGAGCACTACCGCCGTGACGACACGCCATCCGATCAACTCAAAGGCGCCGAAATCGTCGAGCAGTTTCCAATACGCCGTGAGCACACCCCACAACAGATACGCCGACATGCCGCTCAGGGTGCCGCGAGATGTGTCGGCGCTCATGAACGGCTCTCGACACTAATCGCACGAGTAGGATTATTCGTAGTAATGAGCGGCGCTCGAAGCCTGCCCACATCTCTTGTGGCTCTTGCTCAAGAGATGCGCACCACGAACTTGCGTGATCTCTTTTCCGCAGACCCAGGTCGGGCCACGAACTTGTCGTATGGCCTTAGCTGCGGCGGCACCGAGTTCTTCGTTGACTTCTCGAAACAGTCGATCACCGCTGCGGTACTTGACGCGCTCGTTGACGAGGCACACGAACGTGGCGTGTTGTCGCGTCGTGATGCGATGCTGGCTGGTGAGCCGATCAATCGCACCGAGAATCGGGCTGTGACCCATGTGGCGATGCGCGCCAGTGACGACAGCACCTCACCGGCCCGCCTGCGCGCCGAAGTGCAAGCCGGAGACCGCGCTCTGCGCGACTACGTAGACAACGTTCCTACGACGATCACCCATGTGGTGAACCTCGGTATCGGTGGAAGCGACCTCGGGCCCGCGCTGGTGTACGACGCAATCTCGGCGATGCAGTCGCCAGTTCGCACGGTGCGTTTTGCCGCAAACATCGACCCTCTCGATCTCGACCGCGCACTCGATGGGCTCACACCAGCACGCACACTTTTCGTCGTGTGCTCGAAGTCATTTGGCACGAGTGAAACTCTCGCCAATGCGCGACGCGCGGTCGATTGGCTGCGTCAAGGCGGCATCAGCGATCTTGGTGATCACCTCGTGGCAGTTACCGCTCGGCCTGAGCGAGTTGCAGCGAGCGGTTTACCGATTGGCACCACACTGACGATGCCCGAGAGCGTCGGTGGGCGATACTCGCTTGCCTCAGCGGTTGGCGTATCAGTGGCGCTGGCCTTCGGTATGCCCGTGTTCGATGCGGTGCGCGCCGGCATGCGTGATGTCGACCTGCACTTTGCGACGGCACCGGCGCGCGAGAACGTTGCGCTGCTCTTTGGTCTTGTCGCGTGGTGGAATGCCGCCGTGCTCGGCCACCCGACGACGGCGGTGCTGCCATATTCGCGCGCTCTGTCGCTGCTGCCTGGCTATCTCGCGCAACTCGTGATGGAAAGCAACGGCAAATGGGTAGATGAACACGGCAACGTGCTCAACTCGAGCAGCCCGGTGGTGTGGGGTGGCGTGGGCACCAACGCCCAGCACGCGGTGTTTCAGGCCCTGCATCAGGGTCATCAGGTTGTGCCGTGCGATTTCATCGGCCACAGCCGCACGCTCGGCGGCTCGGCGCGCGATCATGACGCGCTCATCGCCAACATGATTGCCCAGTCGCAGGCGCTTGCCTTTGGCGTCACTGCCGAAGAAGTCGGCGGCGACGCCAGCTTGCGAAGACATCGCGTCACACCCGGCAATCGACCGAGCACGACGTTGTTCATTGCCCAGCTGACCGCCGGAGCAGTCGGAGCGCTGGTGGCGCTGTACGAACATTCCACCTTCGTGCAAGGTGCAATGTGGGGCCTCAACAGCTTTGACCAATGGGGCGTTGAACTCGGCAAGCGACTGGCGGGCGATGTCGCTGCGGTTCTCGGCGCTGCCAGTACCGCGAACGCCACCCACGACAACCCGACAACGCAACACGACGCTTCGACCACGCAATTGGTGGCGATGCATCGTCGCTGGCGTGACGCCTGACTACACTCAGTTTTCTCGTGCCCAAAAAGATCGCAGCAGCCGAACGCATGTTGAACCTGCTGGCGTTGCTCGCCCAGCGCACGCGGCCGATCACGTTGAAGCAGATTCGCGCCGAACTCGTGCACCAATACAGCGACAAAGATGAGGCAGCGCGCGCCCAATTCGAACGCGACAAGGCCGAGTTGCGTGAGATGGGCATCGTGATTCTCACCGAAACGCTTGGCGGTGACCAAGCGGGCGAAACCGCCTATCGGGTGGATCGCCGCAGTTACGAGTTGTCTGATGCTGAGTTCACCCAAGAAGAGTTGATGGCGCTGCATCTCGCGGCCTCGACCGTGCACCTCGGTGCACAAGAAGGCGAGACGGCACTGTGGAAACTGGGCGCCGAACGCGCCAACCCGAAGCTGGCTCAGCAGGTCACGATTCCGTTCACTGACCCGCATTTGGCGGTGATCATGGGGGCGATCGCTGATCGCGCGCCGTTGTCGTTCGACTACAAGGGTGAGCAGCGCAAAGTCGATGCCTACGGAATGTTGTCGCGCAAAGGTTTCTGGTATCTCATCGGTTTCGATCATCTGCGTGACGCCCAGCGGGTGTTTCGAGTCGACCGTATTGACGGTGTCATCAAGGCTGGCAAGAAAGACTCGTACAAGCTGCCCAAGGGTCTCGATATTGCGAAGATGGTGCCAACCGACACCCAGATGATGGCAGCGGGCGACTATGAGTACTCGGTCGCGGTGGTGCGAGTCGACGCTTCAGAGGTGCGCGGCGTCACGCGCGAGTTCGGCGCCGGAGCAATCGTTCGCCACTACGACGATGGCTCTGCTGATTTCGAGGTGCCGTGCAGCAACAGCTATGCGTTTCGCTTGTGGCTCTTTGCGATGGTCGACAAAGCAGTTGTCGTTTCGCCCCCAGAAGTGCGCGACCTTGTGATGGGTTGGCTCGATGAGCTCGCAGGGGTCAGCTGATGGCAAAGAAAAAGCCCGCGAGTGCGGCGCGCAAACCAGCCGCACAAAAGAGTGCGGCACGAAGGCCCGCCACGCGCGCAGCCACGACGCGAGCGCCACGAAGGCCAGCCACGCGCGCAGCCACCACGCGACCGCCACGACGTCGTGGGCCACGCAGTGCATCTGAACGCGTCGCTCTGCTGCTCATCATGTTGCCCTGGCTCATGGCTCGCAAGCGGGTGAAGATCTCGACGATTGCAGCCCAGTTCCGCATGAGCGAAGAAGACCTCATCGCCGACATTCAGATGGCGTCGGTGTGTGGTGTGCCTCCGTACACACCCGATGCGCTCATCGACGTGTACGTCGACGAAGACATGGTGATTGCCGAGACGCCCACGATGTTCTCGCGACCGTTGCGACTTAGCGCCGCCGAGCTGTTCGCTCTCACTGCCATGGTTCGTGCCGCACAAAAGTTGCCTGGCGCATCGAAGCGCTCGACACTGTCGCGGGCCGTTCAGAAACTCGAGCGTCTGTTGCCGACTGCAGAAGAACCCGTCGTCATTGACCTGCCCGACGAGCCACATCTTGCCGAGTTGCGCAGTGCACTTGACGACATGGCTGAGGTGCGAATCGAGTACTTCAACCCGAATCGCAACGAGGCATCGTTTCGCACCATTCGACCGCTGCGCGTGTTCGCCGACATGGGGCACTGGTACGTGCAAGCCGATGACGACAAGTCAGGTGATACGAGAATCTTCCGTATCGATCGCATCAATTCAATGGTGCGTACCGGCAAGACCTACGACCATGTCGACGTGGCGAGTCGAATCACTGACGACACTTCGGCCGATTGGTTCGGCGCAGAGTACGAATCAGTCACGCTGCGCGTGCGTGACGACGCAATGTGGATTGCCGAGCAGTATCCGACCGTATCGCGCACGAAGAATCGTGACGGCTCACTTGACGTCGTCTTACGCGTGACTTCCGAGCATTGGCTGGCTCGTGTTCTACTGCGTGGCGGCACCAACGTTGAGGTGCTCAGCCCTGACACCTACGTCGATCTTGCTCAACGCACGGCTGCAGCGGTGCGGGCGCGCTACACGACGAGGTAACGCACGCGGCACCACAAGCCGGCTCTCTGTCGTAGACGTCTGCTACGCGCCGAAGTGTGCTGAAAGGCCCTCGTACGTGGTGATGTTGTGTGCGGCGAGCAAACTCGGCAACACTGCCGCCGTGAGTTGTGCATCGGCGAGCGCATCGTGTGGTCGATCGGTGCTCTTGCCATAGCGCGCAGCAACGTCGCGCAGTTTGTGAGACATGGTGCGTTGCGGGTCGAGCTTGCGTGACAACAACAAGGTGCACAGCGGACCATTCACTTTGAGCGGCACCCCAAGTCGTGCCGAATCTGCACGCAGAAAGCCGAGGTCAAACCTGGCGTTGTGTGCGACGAAAATGCAGTCGGCGATCAACACGTTGAGCATCTCGAGCGCCTCGGTTGGTTTCATGCCACGTCGCAGTTGTCGTCGCGTGATGCCGTGCACGTGAAATGCACCGACGTGGCCGAAGCCCCACGTGCGGCGCCGCAAATACGTTACGAACTCGTGCTCGACCTTGCCATCGTGCCGAATGATGACCGCCCCGAGTTGCAGTACTACGTCGTCATCGGTGGAGAGCCCGGTCGTCTCGGTGTCGACGACGGCGAAGCGAGTTTCGCTGAGTGGTTTCACGCGAACGCCACCGTCTCGCGCAAAATCGATGGCCCCAACCGTTGGGCGGTGAGGGGGCCGAGTATGCGTGCGAGATGCTCGAGATCGAGCGGGCGTTCGGCCACGATGCGACCGATCTCTACTTCACTCAGCACCACTTCGGGCAGGCAGAAGTTGCTACGCGCGATGTCATCACGCATGAGTCGCAGTCGCCGCCGAAGGTCGTCGTTGGCGACGCCTTGTTCATCGCGTGGTGTCGAGAGTCGTGGCAGATCGGCTGGTCGCGACGCTGGCTGGGTATCGGCGCGCTCAACATCAGCCGGCAGGTTTGCAAAGAATGGGCTGATCGTGGCAGCGCGACCGCGGCGTCGCCGAGCGCGCAAGACATAGAGATGGTCGGCGGCTCGGGTGCAGGCCACGTAGGCGAGCCGCGCTTCTTCAGCAAGCTGAGCAGGGCTGGTGGCGTTGGCGTGAGGCAAGAGCCCGCGGTCAGCGCCGAGAATCACCACGACAGAAAACTCTCGCCCCTTGGCCGCGTGAAACGTGAGTAGTTCGACCCCGCCCGACTCGGGAGTGTGCTGTGCGGCCCGCAGCCATGCAGCCACGGTGCGACCGTCGACGGTGCCGTTAGTGGCAGATCGCAAGAACTCTTGCACTTGGGTGGCGACCTCGCGTTGTGCGTCGTCGTCTGATTCAACGAGCACATCAGCTGCCCAAACGGCGAGATCGTGGCGATCGCGGCAGTCAGACACCTCGTTGATTGCCGCAGCCCGCGAGGCATCGACACGACGTGACGCCACAGCAACCCCGCTGCGTTCGAACCAGCGTGCGAGTGGCTCGAGCTGTTGGTGCGTGCGCGCGAGAACCGCAACTGACGAAAGGTGTTCGTTGCGCCACCCGCTGTCATTGCCCGACCGTTGTTTACTGCTCGAAGCAGTGGCGCCACCACTGCCGGCGTGTCGCCTGACGATGTCGAACGCCTGCGACAACTCATCGTCTTCGTCAGCTGCCTCGACGAGCACGGCGGGCAGGCCATTGGCGCGGCGCGCACGCACTTCGGGTTCGGTTCCGTTGTGGCGTGCGACGTGGGTTGCAACCGAGAGCACCTGGGGTGAACAGCGATAGTTGTTCGGCAGGGAAAGCACGGTCGCATTCGGCAATGCTTCGGCCAAGGTGGCAAAGAGTGCAGGGTCGGCACCATTCCACCCATAGATGGCTTGCAGCGGATCACCGACGACGAACACATCGGCCCGATCTCCGCGGAGCGCTTCGAAGAAGCCGAATTGCAGCGGGTTCATGTCTTGGGCTTCGTCGACGAACAGATGTCGAAAGCGAAAACGTGTGGCCGCAGCGAAATCAGCGCGGTCGTGTATCGCACGGGTGGCAAGAGACAGCAAGTCGTCGAGATCGACGAGACCACGCCGGCGCTTCAGCTGTTCGTAGGCGAGATAGGCGGCAGCAACGCCGGCAGTATCAAGCGACACCGAGCGTTGCGTGCGCTGCACTTCTTGGGTGTAACGCTCAGGCGGAATCATTCTGGCGTGTGCCCAATCGATCTCGGCGAGCATGAGTTGTCGCTGTCGTAGCGCGCTTTTGTCACCGAGCGCTTCTTGCAAGAGTGAAAGTCGGTTGCCGATGACGTTGGGCACCGTCGACGACGTGTCACTGGCGCGCCGACGCAGAAGCGCAAGCGCGACTGCATGAAACGTGCCAATGGTGGGCGAATCGGTGTCGCCTGGCCGGTGGTTGCGCACCACGCCGAGCGCACGTAGACGCCTTCGCATTTCGGCAGCAGCCTCGCGCGTGAAGGTAATGGCGAGCACTCGTGACGGGTCGGCGCTTCCTTCGGCGACTCGCCAGGCGATGCGATGGGTTAGCACGCGGGTCTTGCCCGAACCCGCACCTGCATGCACGATGGTGGCAGTCGGTGGGCAGGTGACTGCGCGTCGCTGGTCGTCGTCGAGGTCGGCGAGCAGCACCTCGTTTGTCACGGCACGCAGACTATGACAGCGGTGTACGCGATGCGCCGTCGGCCGCACGCACCCGCATGCCCTGCAGCTTGCCATCGAGCGCCGTCGAGAGATCAGTGTCGTCGTCGGCGAGCACAACGACGCAGCCGCCGAATCCTCCGCCTGTCATTCGCACACCGTGCACGCCGGCCACCTTGCCAAGCTGTTCGACGGCGTCATCCATGTGTGGGGTAGACGTGGCGAAATCGTCTCGCAAACTGCGATGCCCCGCATACATGATGCGACCCGCTTCGCGAAGATCGCCGGCCGAGAGCGCAGTGGCGAAGTCGCGCACACGCTGATTTTCACTCACCACGTGTCGCGCCCGTGCGCGAATGACGGGGTCGCCGATGCGTTCGACCATCGCAAGGTCGGCCAGACGCAGCGGGCCAACTTCGTGTTCGGCTGCCGCGCACTGCGCGACACGGGCGGGATACTCGCTGCCATCGAGCGTGCGCGACGACACTGGCACGACCCACACGCTCGCCGACTCTGGCATCAGCACGGCGGTGATGTCGAGTGAGTGGCAGTCGATGACCAACGCATGGTCGCGAATGCCGGCCACCGAGGTGAGTTGATCCATGATGCCGCAGGGAACAGTGGTGGCAAGATGCTCTGCGCGCCGACAGGTTGCAGCGATGGTTGCAGAGTCGGCTTCGATTCCGAATGCGAGTGCAGCCGCCACCTCGAGCGCGGCACTCGACGAGAGCCCACCACCGATCGGCACGGTGGTGGAGACGCGACCTGCGAACCCGCGTGGCGTAAAGCCACGCTCGATCATTGCGGCAGCGACACCGGCGACGTAGCGACCCCACGGTGGGGTAACGGCTGACGGCGCAAAGGCGGCGGGCGATGTGAGCGAACCATGCGTTGGCAATGCAAAGTTCACCGTGCCGTTGAAGTCTCCGCTCGTGAGCCGCACATCGCTGCTTGGCTCAAACTCGATCGTTGTGGCGCGGTCGATTGCCATCGGCATCACCAGCCCGCCGGTGTAATCGGTGTGGTCACCGATGAGATTGACGCGACCTGGTGCGCGTGCGACCTGCGGCACGGCGAAACGCTACCGTGAAGGCATGCCACGCACCGTTGTTAACAAGTGGGAAACACTGCCAATCGAAGCCGAATACGACACCTTCGGCAAACCAACCGACCCGGCGTTGCTGTTGATCATGGGCTTCGGAGCACAGATGGTGGCGTGGGATGCAGCGTTCGCCCAGATGCTCGCCGATCGTGGGCTCTTTGTCATTCGTTTCGACAATCGCGACTGCGGTCTCACCACCAAACTCGACGGTGTCGCGGTCGATGCCAATGCCGTGGTCGCAGCCGCACTCACCGAGCAGCCGATGCCGCCGGTGCCGTACACGCTGTCTGACATGGCGGCCGACGCTCTCGGGCTGCTCGACCACCTCGGCATCGAGAAGGCCCACATCATGGGTGCGTCGATGGGTGGAATGATTGCGCAAGTGTTCGCGATCGAGCATCCGACGCGCACCGCATCGCTCATCTCGGTGATGTCGATGCCCGGCGAACCCGAGACGATGCAGTCGACACCTGAGGCGATGACGGCGCTCATGTCGATTCCGCCTTCTGATCGCGCCGGATACATCGAGCACTCGCTGGTGTATCAGGCGTTTCAATCGAAGAAGCACCGCAGCGATGACCTGTCGCGCAAGAATGCGGCTCGCGATTTTGATCGCTCGTTCTACCCGCAGGGTTCGCCGCGACAAATGGCGGCGATTTACGCCAGCGGCCGTCGCACCGAGGCACTCGCTGCACTGCGTGTGCCCACGCTGGTGCTGCACGGCAACGACGACACACTGATTTCACCTGTGGCCGCCAAGCGCACGGCCGAGATCATCCCCGGTGCGCAGTTGGTGTTGCTTGACGACATGGGTCACGACATTCCGCAACCGTTGTGGCCGAAAGTCGTCGACACGATCGCCAACTTCATCTTCAAGAAGTAGCCGCGCGTGGCCGGCCCGCTCGACGGTTTCCGCATCGTAGAGATTGCCGGCATCGGCCCGGGCCCGTTTGCCGCGATGATGCTCGCTGACATGGGGGCCGAAGTTGTGCGCGTTGAGCGCACGCAAGCCGTGCGTGAAGGTGCGAGCGGCGCACATTGGGACGTGCTGTTGCGCGGTCGCCGCAACGTCGCACTCGATTTAAAACACCCTGATGGTGCCGCCACGCTCTTGCAACTCGTCGAGCGTGCCGACGCGCTTATCGAAGGCTTTCGCCCTGGCGTGATGGAACGTCTCGGTGTCGGCCCGAACGAGTGCATTGCCCGCAACCCGCGGCTGGTGTTCGGGCGCATGACTGGCTGGGGTCAAGAGGGCCCCTATGCGAACTCGGCCGGGCACGACATCAACTACATCGCGCTCGCTGGCGCACTCGCGCACTTCGGTCGTGCAGGTGAACCGCCGACACCACCGCTCAACATGGTGGGCGACTTTGGTGGCGGGGGAATGCTGCTTGCCTACGGCGTGGTGTGCGCGCTGCTCGAAGCCCAGCGGTCTGGCAAAGGCCAAGTGGTTGATGCGGCGATGGTCGACGGCTCGGCGGTGTTGATGAGCATGTTCTGGGCATTCAAGAACATCGGAATGTTTGATGAAAACGCCCGCGGCACCAACCTGCTCGACACTGGCGCACACTTTTACGACGTGTTCGAGTGCGCAGACGGCGAATGGGTGTCGATTGGTTCGATCGAGCCGCAGTTCTACGCGTTGTTGCTGGAAAAGACCGGTCTTTCTGGTGACAGCGAACTCGCCGCCCAGATGGA
>Ga0214923_10005668_pt1 | contig 14401 bp, 14 predicted proteins | sample LL1510_MetaG_FD_177993 | JGI IMG/M metagenome (GOLD analysis project Ga0214923, IMG submission 177993) | Freshwater microbial communities from Lake Lanier, Atlanta, Georgia, United States - LL-1510 | ecosystem: Environmental > Aquatic > Freshwater > Lake | place: USA: Georgia | collected... | reverse complement strand
CTCTACCCTTGCCTTCACTCTCACCACCACCACCACATCCACCACCACCACCACCTCTACCCTTGCCTTCACTCTCATCACCACCACCACCTCTACCCTTGCCTTCACTCTCATCACCACCACCACATCCACCACCACCACCACCACCACCACTTGTACGCTTGCCTTCAATCTCACCACATTCTCCGTCCTTGCACTTCTTTCCTTCTCCACCTTTGCCCTCCTCTCCTTCGTTATCGCTTTCAAATTCATCACAATTACTTCATCCTCCCTCACCATATCACCCATCTGTTTCACCATTCTCATCCCCTTACTCTCCAACAGAGAATTATCTTACGGTAAATACCGTATCTTCATCACAACTCTCAGTAGGTGCCATAATTTCTATTCCAATTGGACTACTGATATGTATTCTTATAGTATGTTGGTATATGACGTTTCGTCCGTTTAGGAGATTACAAGTATTTGATACTCGGTTCGATTCTATAACAAACATGAATGATGACGTGCTTCATACACCACCAAAGACGCATCCCACAACGAATGCTGTAGTTGCACAGGACATTAATAATGTTTCACAATTACCACATACATCTAAACATATTACCAGATTGCATTCCAGACCAGTATTGTACGACAATGTCTACGCACATAAAAGTCAACCAATGGTGTCAGATCGAATCCAACTTGCTTCAGGATCAAATGTAGGTCCGCGTGGTCCTCGACCTTCAGGTGCGATTCCTGGTTACGTTCGTCAACATCCACGAAGGCGTCCAGTCATAACTGATGAAGTTCGAACAAGGCTGCGTAATAGTGCACGAGAACATTATGCGCGCTCATTAGAATTGCAGAAATGTCGGCAGCTTCAAGAAATGAGTAGTCGCGTTAGAAAATGACGTGACTCAACTTTCATCACTACGATGTAGTTCTCCTTTCGATTTCGAGTTGGATTTCTTGATATTATTTTTGAAACATAACGAAAGGATGTGTTTCCAAAATATAATTTGAATCTATCGTCAACACTGCACCCCAAAAAAATGGATCAGTATGATGCAATGCAACACTGCATATTATTTTTGAAGTACAATGAGTAGAAAATCAATGAAAGAATGGGATACGATTATGCGCAGTATTCCTTCGCCCGAGAACAGCGACACCGAAGACAGTGTAAATATTATGTCGTTGCAGAAAAATGCACCGAGGGTGATTCAATTAATGCAACATACACTTCCCGGCCTTTCAAACGACGTAACCTCATCAATGCCAATGGGTATTAACAGAACAGATATTATCCGTGACGGAATATCTTCGACCGTGCATGCTGTTGAGAAAGAGGAATCGACGACGATGGCGACTGCACAAAGTGAATAGAACGAAAATGTGGATGATTATATTCTAAATGATTCGTTGCTTGTAATGAATATGAATAGTATTCAACTGGAACGTGCACTATGGGAGTAATTGGCTGTTGAGAAGATGAGTGCTTTTTTTTATGCTTGAATTTATAAATATCACACGAGGTACAAGTCATAGTATGTGCTTTGAATAGATAGGTATATATTTTTGTGATTGATGTAGACGTCTGCATCGAAGTGCATATTTTCGAGGTCGTCGAAATAGCTGTTTCATTGAATATCGACATGATGTATTTCATGCCGTTTACGACGACGATGTGTTTGAGCACGTTTTTCCACACATCTTTGTATTATGATCCCAGCTGCAGTAGTAGAGAACATTACTATAGGAAATGTAAATGAGGAAAGCGCAGTTCCTGTTCGTAAGAAAACAACGTCGACTACAATTGCGATTCCTGCTCCTGCAATCAACGAGCTGCATATTTGCATAAACGCCTTTTTGGTGTAGCATGTGACAAAACATCCGAAGAGTGCTGCAATGCAGATCGTGATGTAATAATAAGCGGATTGACCCATGAGGTTAAATGGCGAGTGATCATTATCGAGTGGCAATGCAGTATAGACGTAATGTGCTCCCGCTCCGAATGCTGCACCTCCAATAAGCACTGGACCGACACAAAACAGACAGATTGTAAGTAATATGGCACATACAGCAGCAACACATGCGATGACAATACGAAAGATGCAAGGAATGGATCTTATGAGTGCACTGAACACAAAAATAGTAATGAAAACAGCAAAGGCAGCGATAATGATGCTTGCAGTTTTGACGATGTACTGGCCATAAACTAACATGACCAGTGAAAATATGCTCGTAAATACAGTAAAAAGAATGAATATAACCGTATCATTTGTAATCGCATGGTCAATATTTTGAATAGATTCATCAAATGTAGTACAATTCATAGATTGTATGGATGTTTTGTACTTGCGATGTGTTTCGAAAATAATTTGAAGATAACGAACTCAAACTGACCGTGTATCCATTGCACTGAGTTGCACGTGAGCTCCAAGACAGAATGCTATTCGAAGCAGCTTGACCAAGTCCGCAGACAGAGTGGGCAGGATGCGTGTCACAGAACAAAATGGCATAGTGGCGCAAAGTGGCAATGTGGTTCAACGAATGAAAGCAGCGGTGTACAGTATAGTATGTCTTTCTTGGAGTACGTTCTAACCTTTAATTTTAAACAGTGCTTGCTTTTGTATACGAAGTTGTGATATTGAGATTGAGCAAATTAGAACACAAGACGAGTAGTGTGGACATGCTGAGTGCTTGGGAAAAGGAGAACGAACGCGCTGCTTCTTTGATGAATATCGATCCGAAGAGCACTGACAAAGAAGAAGAAGCAACCACTGAACAAATGTTGACAAGCGAGCTGGATGATGGAAATGAGCAAATGACGCTTGAGGACGAACTGGCTCAAAAAGTGGCATTTGCTATTATGGAGAAGTTGGCACGTGAGAAACGCGATGAAAGCAAACCAGTTCAACGTATCACAGTCTACGTTGGTTACAGAAATCCCGTTACTGCAATAGCAGAAGAGGAATCGGAAGTGGCAGCGAAGAACGAACTGGAAGACGATCTGGAAGCGAAAACAAACTGAAAGAAGAAAATGTATCACCACGAAGACCTTATTACGATCTTTGTATGAAGAAACGTTGCAAATGTGTGACTGAAAATTGAAAAGAATGAACATCATTTGTCACACAAGTATGCGATGAACCTCCTCCAACAAAAAAATAGATGATATCATGAGTAGGCGGGGGCAAGGGTAAACAAAAACAAATCTTATGAGAGTCGTATACTCATATTCAGCATCAGAAAAAATGCTCTGTAGCACTCGACGCCATTGAGGAAGCGGTGTGTTGGGTTCATGTTCTATTACTTGTTGGGAAGCAAGGCACGAAGGTGGTTGACTTGGTCTTGCAGCATGCAGTTGATGACGAGGTCGACGTCGGCGTACCACTCATCTGCAACGACGAGCGTGTCCATGTTCGGAACCTCGATTAGTCCACCGACGAATCCTCGAGCGACAATGTAGCGTTCGGAATTCGTAGGCCGACTCGAAGTGGGCTTGATGATGCTTACTCCTCCATGGAATATTGTAGTGAGCCAAGCGATGCACTTGCGCGTGTGTCGCGCTCGGCCTTCGAAGAACTTGAGGACGTAGGTCCCTCCTTTCCTGAGACAGAATACGGCGATGCGAGTCTGTGCGAGCACGAGACCAATGTGTTCATCCTCGATATTGGCGTGATTCATCTCGGTCGCGCCGTCCGCAGTGACGAGACACGCCTCACCGCGCTGTAAGTGCGCTACACACTTGTCGTAGTCGCGTACGTCGCAGTACACGAACTGCCCCGACTTCATTGGCAACTCGTCCATTGGTACTGGCGCGTTGGGGTCAAGCAGTGTGAACGCAATCCACTTCCATCTCGAAGCGTCCGCGACCTCGGACGTAGCGTGTACGAACGCACCTGGAGCCTCGCACAGGTGAACCGACATCACTGGAGGATCGAGAGCGCACGTGAGAAAGATTTCCTTCAATTTGTGGTACGCCCTCGTCTTTAGTCCATGCCTGGTTCCCGTTGCAATTGGAACTCGATTGATCCAATGCTCCCACACGCGTGGTCCAACTCGCTCCTTCTCTGCTGGAACACGCGCTTTTAGATCGTCAAGCTCGGTACACTGCAGTCGATCGTCCTGTCGACTGCAGTCCTGATCACACGTGTCACGCACTGGATCCATTATTCGGATCGGTGCACGGAGTAGTGGGTACTCGACGGCAAGCATGCTGATATCCACTTGCAAAGTACGACGTGGATCTCAGCTTTGGTTGAATCTGATCTTTATTTTCTTTCTTCGTGTTGGTGTACTCGATGCCACGCATGTCGATGTGTGCATCGTTCGTGAGCAAGTCGAAAGTCGTTTGTCGTTGCAAGTTGGTTGCAGCAGCGAGTACAGAGTGTGTGGCACTGCGATGTACATGTCATTCACGAGAGGCCGAGGATCGATCACACTGAATTGGTCAAGTAGTAGTGTGCGTCGATGCAGGGTGAGGCGCACACCACACGTGCGATGCCGCATCATCTCGGCGATTTTTGTCTTGATCGTCGCGTGATTGGTCAAAACCTGAATTCTTGCGAGAGACGGTATTTGTACATGTAGTCCTCCTCCCCCCCCCCCGCCACCTTCAGTGCCTGTTTCTGTTTCTGTGTGAGTCGATTCGCGAATGCACGGTACAATCCAATGATATTCTGCAACGGGCACGGCAGCGACATTTGAGAACAACGACCAGTCGAGGAGCATAACGACACTCGACGCGTCGCGTGCATAGTAGAGTGCAACCTCCGCAAGTGCGTAGACTCTCTGCTCGAAGAGATCACAGAGAATAGACTCAATCCATAATGGTTGAATGGATAGTGGAATGCGCGCCACATCGTCGCGATTGAAAATGTTAGGTTGAAAGCCGAGCAGACTCTCTACCAAATTATATGCGTCTCGGCGTTGCAGAAACGTCGCAATGAGCGCCACAACTTCGTCTGGGAGGAGATGTAGTGGTAACTTATTCTGCTTCCATCGTGCATACCGTTCGAGACGCTCCCACCTTGACGATTGGTGCGCAAGATGGTCGGGGGGCGAGATTTGTATTGCATTTGCGGCCGAAGACGGCTTTGACATCCTCGTGCGTACTATGATCAAGCAAGCACTTGCAGTGAAAGTGGCAGAAAAAAAGAGGTCCAAGTAACGAATGAGCGATCGTCGTCGTTCTTGTGAACAAATGTTGCCGTCGCGTTAAGTAACGTTATTTACCCGGCAATTTACACGATATAGTTCCTTGAAGTCTTGGATCGCAGAAGACGTAGCAGTCATTGGAGTCGATGTGCCTTAAGTCATTGTCGAGAGAATCGTAGTGTGCGACGTCCCATAGTTGATCACCAAAGCGTGCGACACACCCATGGTGTACCGTAGTGATGTACTTGAACACCTTCCACTTGAAGTCGATAATGTACTTATTTCCTTTGCCCCACAATTCGGTGGGAAGCATATGCAAATGATCATCTTTCCGAATCGCGAATCCTCTCGCTCTCAGCATTTCGAGAACACTGATCTTTTCTGATCTCGGACGTGCAGTGACAATGTGGATTGGGAATTTCATGGCATCACATTCCATGTACAAGTCTCTCATATACTCGAATCCATAGACGACATTTTCGAACCTATCGACGATCGTATCGTCGATGTCGATCATCACTGCTCCTCTTGCCCCTCTTCTCTTTTGGAATTGCAGCCACGTCAATCCGATGCGCGCAATCATCTGCCGCTTCTCGGTTTGCGTGTTAGCAGTGATGAAGTATGCTGGGAACGAGACCGACGTATCTTTCTTTATTCGCATTGCCGTAGCGCTCTTAAGTTGATGGAGTCGGTGTCGACTGTTCTGCTTTGGTTTGCATTGCTCTATACATTACGAAAAATGTATCGATTCACATCCCGTCGCTGAGTCCGTACGAAGTGCAAATAAAGTTCAGACTGAATGAAAATTGCGCACCGTGAAACCTGTATGGTGTTCGCATATCGGGATTCCAGAACGAAATTGAGAATCGGTTCAGACCACTGCGCATGAGTGTCGTGTCGCGGGGAAGCATGCGCTCCTCTCTGAATTGTGGGTAGAGTGACAACTTGCAGAAGATCGACTTGTTCTCGCCATTGTAAGAGTGAATGAACGAACTTCCGGCGCTTTCAGAAAATGTGATGAGAATGTAGTCGGGATGGTCGAGACAGTGAGCGTGTGGAGCGTCGAAGGGCGGAAGCAACATCCCGTTATCGTCTTCGATCGTGCCATCCCGACCCCACAACACTGCAGATCGAGAAAATCCAAGCAACGCCGGAGGGATTGTTGCTGGCTTGGCGAAGTGCATGCTCCACGGCTCCACATCGACTGCGATGCGTACAAACGTCCCAGCGACTCCAAAGATGTTGCTTGGCACTTCGACATTCACGATACACACATCGTCGTCGTCGTGGCTGTCGAGCACGAGACATGTGAAATCGTCGGCGGTGTGTCCACAATCGATGGACGCCGATGCTTCTGCGACGTCGATCGTGACTTCGCCTTCTTGAAGTTGCACTGTACCGTTTTTTTGTCTTCCAACGACGAGGCGCACCGCGTCTCCCGCTTGCAATCCGTGTGCAAATGGATGACCGTTGACAAACGTCTTCATCGCAACGACGCCATTGCCTCGCGCGACGAAGACGCCGATCATAGGCGGAACTGCGACGCCGTGGAACCTGAATCGCTTCTGACTGACGATCTCGCTTACACGCAAAATGTTGGCGACACAACGGGAGGACGTGCGATCCACAGTCGCGACCTTACACCTGATGGCACTCACGTACGTCGCCGAGCCGCACAGTGGTTGTTGTGGGAACCCGAGTCTACTCGCATCGATGCTCATTGGATGATTAAATAGCATGCTGAACGGAGCAGGTCTGTACTTCCCATTTGTCGTAGCACGTTCACACTGGAATACGAATCTGAAGTCGTCGTTGTACTGCACCGAGAATGACACACGAGGATCGATGTCGAGTATGCACTGCAACATCGAGTGTTCGAGGTGTCGGCATAGTGACGAAGGTGAGTACCGCCCTGGCGGAATCGTGCACGTGAGGATGTTCCCCGCTGGGTCGGTAAACACGAGCAGGTGTGCCGTGCTCGGCTGTGCCGGAAGCGGGAAGTACAAACGATTCACTGCGGCCTCGACTTCGGGACAGAAGCGAAGTGGTTGGCCAACACACATGGGCCGGTGACACGGGCCGTAGAATCCAGTCGGCAATTCGACAAAGTCCCAGAACAGTGTAGGCTCACACGGCCAAGTGCTCGTCGTCGACGTCATTCGCAGAGGCATGGTCGAGATGCCACACAGACGTGCGAGCATTGACGGCAGGATCCGAACTACAGTTCCTCGGTGAGGTACGACGACAGATACTCGCACAAGGTCGTTCTCGACGTTATAAGCAAATTCAAGCCTCGAAATGTCGTATTGGTGCACATCACGTTTGTTATACACTTCTGCCTGTCGGTCTCGTGTCTCTTGCGACGTAGTTAGCAAACGCTGTGCACATGTGGACAGCATGTCGCACAGGTCGGAAGGAGTAGATATTGTCGGCATGAGAACGTGCGTCGCTTCGTCGACATACTGTGCATTGTCCACATTCAAAACGAAGACTTTTGCATCAACGGCGACGACGACGTCGGCGATGTCCACCACAATGTCGCCATGCCTACCTCCGATGAGCCTGAATGACTTTATGGCGCAACACTTCGTTCGATCACCGGAGCTTGGTCTCGAACTGTCACTTGCGTTTGCACTTTGCACGTTTGTGCTAAGCAACCCGTGCTCTGCCTCACACTCAATTCGAAGGACGCCGTTCTGTTTTGTCATCTTCGAAATTCGATTCAGGCGTGGGGGCACGCACAGACGTAGAGGCACGTCACATTCGTTGCCATTGGGACTACGAGTGACAAATTCGATGAAGTTGTTCGACGAGTCGAGGCGTACGCCCTCGTTCAGCCATAGCTTGCACCAGTCGGTCTCAATAGTCCACTGCATCATCGGAAACTCGCATGACGCAAGGGCGACCTTTGCACTGCTCATCTTGTTCCTATTTGCAGGCATGGCAAAAGTGAATGACGAATCGTGCTGTTCGACGGCGTCGCGCGTGTGAAAACATATCGTCTGCACTTCGGACATGCTGCAACCTATATCTCGAGCTTGGACTCACTCGTTGATGCAGCGTGTCTCAAAAAAAATCTGATAATTGTATTGAGCAGTGTGTAGGAGATACGCGTACGCGTACATGGTCCGTCTTTTTTTTCGCTTGTGAGGTACATAAGTACTTGTGCTTCTTTCGGGTGACTGAGTGAGTGCGACTCCATCGACAGTTCCAAATTTCGAAGCATGACGTCGCCTCAACTGTGGGGTCCGCCACTTTGGCAAATGCTCTTTGCGTGTGCTTGGAAGTGTTCGGAGGAGACATTGCAGCTAATGAATGAGTTGTTGTTTGATTGTTTGGGACACTTTCTTCCATGTGATACATGTAAAACAAACTTTTTGAAGCAAATTAGTGCGAAGACAGAACGTTTCACCAAAACCGAGGACTTGTTCAGGTGGCTATGGGAAGTGAAGACCAATATCAATACCGAGAACGGTCAAGCGACTCTTAGCTTCGAGATGCTAAAGAAACGACTTGAATTGCATGGACGGCTGATAGATGAAGTGGCTTTAGCAGATACGCTTGTGATTATGGCAATATTTGCACGCAAAGCCGTTACAAACATGTGGGCCGATTTCCTGAAAATGTGTAGCATCATCTCACGGATGCTACCATGTATGAACAATCTATCAGTTCTGAAACTCAATCTGAATCCTGATGAATGGACCACAGAGAGTGTAAAGACGAATGTGTTTGAACAATTTATAGTCGGAACAGCTCAATTAGTTCGGACCAAACGAGGGGGGATCTTGATCTTAGAACGTGAAGATTACGAAAGAATTTCAGAAATCAATTTTACAGGTGCTAAACGCTTCGATCCTGCACGACGCAGACGGTATCGATTGGGTCACACAAGGTATGCAAAGGATAAGTAAATCACAACGTATCAGCCATTCTGAGTCTGACAAAGATGAGATTATGCAGGCTGGATTCGCTTTGGTTCTTTCACGATCTTTGCATTTTCTCGCACTTTCTGTTTCAACATTCGATACTCTCTGCTTTCTTCTTTATATTGACGTTTGTATTTTTTGTGTTCCTCGTTTAGCTTGTCGAACTCTTGTTGTAAGCTTTTACGAACCTTTTTGAGCTCGTCGCACTTGTCGAACATTTGGTCGTACTCCTGAACCATCGCCTTCTTTTTTTCAAGTGTCTTCTTGCGCTTCTCTTGCGCTTCTTTCTTCTTCAATTCACTCATAGGTCCGCGTGGCTTTGGCGGATTTCGAGGTTTTGGAGGATTCCGCGCTCTCTTCTTTTTCGGATAGTAATCGTCATCTCCATCATCATTGTATTCATCGGAGTTGTCCTCACGCTCGAAATTATTGTCTTTATGCACCTTTTCATTTCTTCGCTTCTTCTTACTGCTTGCAGAAGCAAGATGTGACTTCTTTCCTCGTGGAACACGTATCGAATTTGTTTCGTTCGCGGCGTTTTCATCGTGCACATTCTGAGAGAGCTGACTGTCGTCAGCATTGTCGTCGCTGTCGTCACTCAACGCAACATCGTCAGAGTCGGAGTCGTTCTCAAGTGTTGACGAGTGCTTGTTGCCGTACAAATACTTGTGCTTTGAAAGAGACTTGCCTCCCTGTGTACGTGAAGTCGAGCTCTGTTGTAGGATGATGTTCTCACACGCTTCGTCGTCACATGTTTCGTGTTCGCTTTCGACGTCATCGCTATTCTCGTCAGAATCACTCCGATATTCACCCTCTTCGTCTTCTTCGCAATCGATTGAGTCGTCATTCTCGTCGTCCGTGCACGAGTGCCGGACGCGATCAAAATAGTCGCGTAAGGCGAGCGACTTGCCTCCCTGACGAGGCAGTGTCGTCGTCATCGTATTCGCGACATCTACCGCTTCTGAGTGTACGTGGTTCGAGGTTGTCCGCTGCCTCGGACACTTTTCGGCCTGAATCTGCTTCCTATTCTTCACCATTCTCCGAGCTGTGCTTGCTACGTAGACGCGATCGGCACTTGAATAGGCTGCTTACTGACTGGAAAGTATGTCTTATTTCAATTGTCACGAGTACAAATGCAAGCACTTTCATTTATGACAGTTAGACGTTTCTACTGTACTCGTGACAACAGGTGGTTATGTAAGACATCTTGAAGCATTGAAATAAGTACTGGAATGACATCTTCACGGGCAATGAGCACATTCCGTGCATGAGCCAAAGAGGTCGATGAGAGTGACGCGGCGGTGTCACACATTTGATGTGCAAGTCTAATTGCTTCGCCATTGAGACGAGATATACGTCCTTGAGAATAGTAGGATGACGACCGAGCCTCTCTGATAATCTGTTCAATCATTTCGACAAGTTGATTCAGATGAGTTGTCGGCATATCGAGTTGGGCGAGCTGTGATAAAACGAGTGATAGCCCTGCTTCATGTTCGACAATGATAGAACGTGATGCAATTAGCGGGTGCAATCGAGGCAATGGCATCCACCTCTTGGCAACATACATTCCTCCACCTGTTAATGCGAGCGTAACAGCTTGTACGATGAACCGTTTGGAGGGTATGAAGAAGAGCATCGTCTGCGCCTCGTCACGATTTTGTTGACTTTTGCGTCGCATTTTGATGACTCATTTTGGTTGCTGTAGTTGTGATTCGATGTTGCTGTGACTGTTGTGACGAAAGTGGTGTTCGCTGAGATGCGAGAGTCTTGAAATTGATGTTGCTGGTAGCAACACGACCACTCACTAACTTCTCTACAACGACCAACTCTTTCGAGAGTTGTGTGTTACTGTTCGAGAGCGCACCTTGCACATTTTGAGCTGGACCTGTCGGAAGAACGACGACAAGCAAAGGTGATTGTGATTCTTTTGGTGCAAGAGGTTGTGCAACAATGCTTGCTTGAGGAGTTTGTTTGCTTTGAGTTTGGTCAGGTGCTTTCGTTGCCTGCAGTCGTACAGGTTGCGTGGAGTTGATTGCAGCGACCTGAGGCGACATGTAAGGAGCTACATCCTTCAAATTAGAAGTTCGTTTGTTGTTTAATACGTCATACAACGCGATAATTAATCTTGTAGTCTCACGTATTCGTGCAGGAGTACATGCTCGTGCAATAAATATGAATAAAAATAGAGCGACTACACATCCGCAGATGATAGCGATCACTGTCGTCTGCGTGAATTGAAATGTCGAAGGCGATACTACAGGAGCCAAATTAGATGGAGCAATGGAAGTGAGTGACATTGTATGAATAGGTGGAAATAACGAAGGGGGAGGAGGAATAGAAGGTGGTGACATCGAGTTGTTAATAGATCTACGATGTAAAATTGGTTGCTACTTTACTCGGTCAAAATGTTCCGGAACGTCTCAGGTTTGAGTACCACACACTTCTCTATTTCTTTGAAAGAGACATTGAGCTATTCGCATTATCAATGGTGCATCTTGATCATAACAATCGGTCTCGTGTTGTCACGAGAAGCACGCGGTCGGAACGTGCGTCCTAAAGCTTGCGTAAGGTTCTCTTCCGGAAGATTTCCAAGAGTAATGATTGCATCCACATAGTCGAAATTAGTGCCAACAAGTAAATTTGAGTCCATTCCGTACGATATGAGAGCAATGTCTTCATCGTTGATGGTGTCAAACTCGCGCTTGATAGACGTGAACTTCCTTGGATAACTGTCAAGGAGCTGATCGATGCGATATATCTTGAAAGTCGTCGCTTTGCTCAAACATTTCACGTTCACTATCGCGTCAAATTCGAATCTGGCGTCGTATGCCGAACATTCAATTAAGATGAGGATACGCTTGAAAGCATGTGCTTTCAGGACGTGCAGGCACATGGTCAAATTGTAGCTTTGTTTCTGACGTTCTGATATGTAGTGCGAGAGCCGAGAGGCAAAGTCAGTTCCCTTCTCGATAACAGATTCGTCAAGATTAGGATAGTCGTATTTGTTCCTCTCTTCTTCTGTTGCATCCGTCGAAGCAGGATCGCCGTCATCAACCATGCTTTTCGGAAGAAGCTCAATTGACGTACGGCAGAAAGGGCACCGATTGTCGCAATGATCGAAGCAAACATCGCAGATGCAGTAACCACAGCATCCGAATGCTCGCAGAGTGTTCTGATTTCCGATCATGCATATAGGACACGCAACAATGAACTCTTTGATGCGCTTGAACAAACGCTTGACGTCACTGTTTTGTTCGACCACGTTACTGTCAAAAGTAGCCAGGAGTTTCGTCAACGCATCGATGATTGCAGAAGTATCATCAATCTTTTTCAGCGAGTTCTTGAACTGAATGATAGCTTCTTTATTGGGTTCACGCAGACTTTTTGTAACACACTTTAGAAGAACCTGTGGAAGTTTCAGCGGAACCAGCTCGGTGGACGACTTCATGATGTGCGCAGACAATGTCATTCGTCGACTGTAAACAAAGTATACGTCCAGCCTTGGAGGAATGAGTAGAGCGAGTTCTTTGCGAATGAGTTTTCTGTAGGACGTCGAAGTGGCGAGATCGAGTTTGCATAAATGTTCACATCCTTCTTGTGCCTTCTTGAATTCATGATTTTGTACATATTTGTAAATATCACTTGGCGGAATCATCGTACCAAGAAAAAGATGCTTCAGCCACGTGGTATTTCCCTTAGTTGCCTGCACGAGCGATTGGGGTGTTGCTTGAGTAATCATCTGCTTCAAGATTATCGACTTGGCCGTTCGTATGCGTTCTTTAGGAGTATCGATAGTGAACTCGTCTGTAATACATACCGCGATTGCGATAGTTGGAGTTGCGCGCAAGATGTTGTTCAAGTGTTTGATGGGTACCACCCAGAAGATGACGACCGCCGCATCTTGTTCTGAAGCAATTTCGACGGAATAATTACTTCGAAAACCAACCCAAAGAAGGAACTTGGAAGCGGGATCCAATCGTTTAAATTCAGGAATGAGATCTTGCACAGTGTTGAAGTAATGGTCGTAGGTGTTTGTTGCTGTAGCTATAACGACCATCCGGGCAACACACATTTCGGGTAACCCTTGTAACATTGTTCCCAATTTCTTCATCCTGTACTCCTCTACCAATGATTGGAAACGATCACTTTGGACAGCCATGAATCCAACAGAACACGACCATGCTGTTTTTCCTGCTGCAGTCGGCAAATCAATGATGCTGTAGTCCGGAAACGATCCTTTTAGCATAGTGTATTGTGTTTGGATTGGCATCTTGTTTTGTGTACTGCATGTAATCTTTTTGACGTCAATGTAGACACTGGACGTGATGTCGTACGGAAAATTTGACCAATGCGCCATACTTAGACGTTGCCACGGAGTAAACATGAATTCGTAGGTTAGTTCTTCATCGTCTTCAGCGTCATCGAACGTGTCTTCAGTGAATGGGTTGAAGGCGTAATCTTTGTGAGTAGTAACACCTCTTGGCGTCCTTTGTAACATTGACACGATTGAATTTACGTCTACTTCTTCAACCCATTTTCTTAATTGATCCAACGTATTGTTCGTGTAGTCGATATCTTCATGTACACGTCGCCACACGTTGTACTCATAATCAGCATAATTGCACATGGACTCGTAGCTGATGTGTTTGACCATTTCATTTCGATCATTTCGTGAAGGACGGAACCACGACGACCTGTTCACTACATAATCAGGTTCATCTTCATCCCATGTTGTGTTCTTGATGATGTTTGCTTGTTCCAATTCATGATGTACATCTTCATTCCACATTTTACAGTGTGTGTTGTTTACTTCTTTGAATGCACCCGTCTTCTGCTTTTTGAACATTTGCGTTATTTGTGTCACCAATGTCTTATTTGTACGTGTCGGAGGAGCGATATATATATTTATCTCAAAGATTAATACAAGCACTTTCATCATCTAACCGTTACAAATGAACTATTTCACATTTTTCTACCTTTACGAGTGCAATTATCCTTATTACACAATTGAACGTAATAAGGCTTTAAATCAAAATAATAACGTTCTATGTGACTTTTACATTCATCTCCCTCTTTCATTAGATATTCCGTACGACTGTCTGAACATATGTTACTCTTATACTCCAACAGATTGTCCAGCTGCATCAAATGGAGCACATTATGGAATTTGCACTGGCGGATCTGCTGATTATCAAGGTCACTGTGTACTCAGTCTGGGAAATGATTTAACATTTTCATATACCACATCGAACGATGCTGCGTTTTACTTAACATTTGCACCTCCTCCGCCCTCACCCTCACCCTCACCCTCACCCTCACCCCCT
>Ga0214923_10005666_pt1 | contig 14403 bp, 11 predicted proteins | sample LL1510_MetaG_FD_177993 | JGI IMG/M metagenome (GOLD analysis project Ga0214923, IMG submission 177993) | Freshwater microbial communities from Lake Lanier, Atlanta, Georgia, United States - LL-1510 | ecosystem: Environmental > Aquatic > Freshwater > Lake | place: USA: Georgia | collected... | reverse complement strand
TTCCATCTCGTAGCCACCCACAAAACCACGCTTTGGATTGAAGGCAGACTCGTCACGAACGATACCGGCCATGGTTGTTCCACGGTACATGTGAACCGGGTCTTTGAAAGCTGCGTAAACAGAACCGGTCATGTGGCGCATGTAGTTGCGACCGACATGGCCTGAAGAGTTGGCCAATCCGTCTTTGAACATATTGGACGCGGACAACAACAACAAACGCGGTGTTTCAATCGAGTTACCTGCCACGCAAACCACTCGCGCCTTTTGACGTTGCTCTTTGCCATCCTTGTCGAAATAAACAACGCCTGTCACCATACCTCTGTCATTGTGCTCAATGCGCGTCACGTGCGACTCGGGACGCAAATCGAGGTTGCCTGTGGCTTCAGCTTTGGGGATTTCGGTGTAAAGGGTCGACCACTTGGCCCCACTCTTGCATCCTTGAAAGCAAAATCCAAGTTGCATGCATCGCCCGCGACCATCACGAGGTTGGCTGTTGATGGCCATGTTGCCCGTGTGTACCTCTTTGTAGCCCAGCTTTTTTGCCCCTGCGTGCAACACCTTGTAGTTGTTGTTACCTGGCAAGCCAGGAATACCATTGGTGCGGGTCACGCCCATCTTGTTTTCAGCTTTGGCGTAGTAAGGTTCCAATTCAGACAAAGTAATTGGCCAATCGAGCAAGTTCGCACCCTTGATGTCACCGTAAACGGTCTTGGCACGAAACTCGTGTTCTTGAAAACGCAAGGAGGCGCCTGCCCAGTGGGTTGTTGAACCGCCTACGGTTTTACATATCCAAGCAGGCAAGCCTGAAAAGTCTTTGGCAACACGCCAAGTACCAGAGGTGGTACGTGGATCGAGCCATGCTAATTGACCAAAAGATTTCCATTCGTCATTGACAAATGACTGTGGTGATTGCCGAGCGCCTGCTTCGAGCACTACCACTTTGACGCCTTTTTGGCAAAGTTCATTGGCCAAGGTGCCGCCACCTGCGCCAGATCCGATGATGACAACAGCACTGTCGTCGTTGAAAGCAATAGAGGCCATGCGTGTTCTCCTGAATGATTCGATGTCGGATGTTTAGCCCAAGAATGGGGGTGGACTGGCTTCTTTAGAGGGGGCTGGTAGCCATTTGAGGTCTTGGAATCCTCGGGTGATATATCCCCCCTTTTCCCAAGCAGAGCCTGGGTAACCAAAGGCGGCAAAAGCCATGTCATTGTTGTACAAAGAGGTTACGCATTGACCACGAACCGCACCAAAAAAGCCAGACCCTTCCATGCCTTTGACAATGGCGAGCTGTTTGTCAGCCTTGGCTTTGGCGAAATGGCCACCAGCCAAACTGTTGAGGTTATTCACGCCCTCTCGCAACATGCTGGCAGCTGACGGATCGCCAGAAGCTGTTCCATCGAGATCCTTGGCCAAAATGGCATACACCGCATCTGGCAATTTTTTATGAGGATAAAGCACACGTCCCATGGCCATCAGTGTTTCACCTTCGGCCTTTGTCAAGGTTTTCAATTCAACAGCCCAAACCGTTGAAGGAGCCAAACCAGCCAGCACAGATCCAGCGGTCAAGGTGCCTATCAAAATGCCTGAGCCTTTTAAAAATTCTCGACGGGCCAAAGGCAGGTTTTGCTTGGGAACAAGGCCGCTTTCTTCGCAGTCACTGAACTCGGAAGCAACGGGTGCTATGGGAATGGTTCGCATGAATGTCTCCTGTGTTTCTGGTTGGGTGAACACAGTATTTCACCTGCGCTTGCTTTTCAGGTGGTATCACGCTAAACACAAGGAAAACCCTGATCACCCTTTCTGTAAACCAATTTTGTATTGGGTGTTTACCCTAGAGGGCATGGCATGAACAGGCGATTGTTGACACAATCATTCTCGGCGCTTAAATGCAAATATTTGTAATGGTGTCCCGGATTCGGAGGCTGCATGAACCTTGGCTTTACCCATCTCCTGCTCAGCCGAATGCCATTGCCACTGAAGGGTTTGACCCATTGGGCCCTGTCATCCATGCGACCAACAGAACCAAGCAACCCTTCCAAACAACGCCAATCCCCAAAAGGACAAATTGCCATTGAGCAATGCAAGCAATCCCTGATCGCTGTCATTGAAGGCCAAATCCTTCCCAGGTTATTGGATGCGCATGCAGGGATCTCGCTGGAAGTCAATGACTCGTCTGCTTCGGGTGCTCATCCGACGCATGATGATGTGCACGCCTTTGCGGTTGCCTGTCTTGATGCACCACATGAAGCCCCCTTGACCTTAGCGCGGTCGCTGATGGCCAATGGGGTGTCACGCGAATCCATCTTTTTGGAACTCATCACGCCTGCTGCAAGGCAACTAGGCAAATGGTGGGAAGAGGACCATTTTGATTTCACCCAGGTTTCCCAAGGCCTGGTGCGCATGCACCAGGTCACTCGCGACCTGGGTTTTAACCACAACAGCGCGCCGCAAATCGCTGGTGAGGTGCGGCGAATCATGCTAGCTTGCGCACCTGGCTCACAGCACATCTTAGGCATCACCATCTTGGCAGACTTTTTTCGAGTGGCAGGTTGGCAAGTGGTGGTTGAAATCTCCAGCCATGAATCCGAATTACTGCGTAGCGTCGAAAACGAATGGTTTGACATGGTAGGCTTATCGGTCGGCTTGGTAGAACAATTGCCCACTTTGCCCAATCTTATTCAACACTTAAGGGTTCACTCCAGAAACCCACATGCATTGTTTATTTTGGGCGGCGCAGCTTTGTTATCACCACAACCATCTCCGATGACCCATTCGCAATGGGGGGCAGACGGCGTGTCGACTGACGCGGCCGAAGCTGTCAAATTAGCAACTCGGTTGACAAACGGAATGTGAATCAGATTGGCGGTGCTGGTTTGGCTAGGCGTTTGATCAGCATGCCGGAGTAAACTGTTTGGCATGTCGTCCCAAAAACCGCCTCCCCTGATCAGAAGCACCAAGGCCTTTTCGGTGGAAATACCCGAGGGTTCTAACAGCGCCAAGGCCAGGCGCAGCGATATTGTGGCCAATGATGATTTGGAGATCCAGCATAACTCTTCTCATTTTGATGCAGACAACACCCTGACTTCAGAGATGGGGCACTTTAAGGAAAACGATTCAATTGCAAGCATTCAGCATGTCTCAGAGGATCAAGCGGGTTCACATGCATCCGTGTTTCAAGAGAAACAGGACACCCGGTCGGATCGATTTGGACCCAACCAGGATGCAGCCCATGTCAAAGGTGCGAGGGCCATGGAGACCAAGCAAGGTCTGTCTGCCGGGCAAGATGTACCAGAGGGTGATTTTCATCCAGACAACCACCAAGCGCTGGCTATCGATAGGCCTGAGGACAACAGACAAGATGTCGCAAATGAAGCGATCCATGATCACTTGCAAGGCATCACTCAAGACAACCTGAATGACAACTTGCAAGGCTTAGCCCAAGACAACCTAGAAGATCACGCCTTGGAAATCCCCATGCATCCATTGGCAACCCAACAAGCTGGCATACCCAACTTAGAGGACAGCGATAACCAACAGCACTTGGTCAATGAAGCCCTGCAAGACCACCAGGCTACCCAACCCAATGAAGACTTAACAGACAACTTCGCAGCCCTGACCAACGATGAAAGGGAAGATAACGAACAGGGTATTGACAAGAAACATCTGCAAGACCATGTTGTTGCCCTGCCGGATACTCCTCGGACGCTAAAGGATGGACCCAAGCCTGCTGCGGCGGACACAGACTCGACAGTCACCTTGGTCAATGCCATCCATAGCGCGACAAAAAGGGAAATTTCTTCAAGCCCAAACCTTGTTCGCGCCAAGCAAAAAGCTGTTCCCCTGACTGAAGCTGAGCTAGAGGCACAAGCAGAAAAAGAAAAGAAATTGGAAGAATTTCACGGACGCGTGGAGGCTATTCGCAAATCGGTCACTGGTATCAACCATATATTGGATGAGTTAGATGAAGACCCAAAATCCAAGAAATAAGACCTTGTATCAATGTGTCGATTTGTCAACGATTGGTTGAGGATAAGCCAATACCTTGTCGATGCGCCGACCATCCAAATCAACCACTTCAAAACGCCATCCAAGCAATTGAATGTACTCGCCTTCCTTGGGCAGCTTGCCCGAGACCAATAAGATCAAGCCCGCCAAGGTGTTGTAGTAACCCTCTTCTTCTTGAGGCAGTTCTTGCAATGCCAAACGTGACTTCAGTTCTTGAATTGGCATCATGCCATCCAAAAGCCAGCTGCCGTCCTCGCGTTGCACAGCCCAGGCCTCTTGCGGCAGAGTGGTCTGTACCAACTCACCCGTGATCGCTTCGAGTAGGTCACGAGGCGTCATCAGTCCTTGCACCACGCCATATTCATCCACCACCAACACCATGCGACCACTGACTTTATTCGGCTTGTCCAAATCCTTGTGGTGAGGCTGGCGAAATTGTGACAGGAGATCCAAACCAGTCAGTGTTTCAGGCACAAATGCGGCGGGCTCCACAAAGCTTTCGATGGCTGCTGGGGTCTCATAGTGGCTAAGCAGGCTGGCCATGCTGACCATGCCAATCACTTCATCCAAGCTGCCTCGGCAAACGGGATACCAAGAATGGCTGACTTCACTCTGAAGCAGGGACAGCGCCTGGGTAACCATGAGACTGCCTTCTATCCAGACGATGTCCTTGCGAGGCACCATCAATGACGCCAATGTTCGCTCGTCCAGATGAAAAACATTTTTGACCATCTGATGTTCATGTTGCTCAATCAATCCAGCATCCACACCCTCTACCAAACTGGCCGAGATTTCCTCTTCCGTGACCTGCCGGGCTTTTTTCATGTCTATGCCCATCAATCGCAGGATGCCAGAGGTGCAAATTGTCAACAAGTGCACCAAGGGACGGGCCAATACAGACAAGGCATACATCGCAGGCGCTGTCAAGCGTGCTGCTGTTTCAGGATAGATTTGACCTATCCGCTTGGGAACCAACTCGCCTAATAGGATGGTGTTGAAAGTGATCACACTGACCACCAAGACAGTGGAAAGCACCCCTGCTGCGCCTTGCGCCAAACCCAAACCGACGAACCAATTTGCCAGCGATTCACTGAATGCGGCTTCACCGATGATGCCGTTCAAGACACCCAATGTGGTGATCCCAATTTGGATAGTTGATAAAAACTGGGTGGGTTGCTCCTGCAAGGCAATGGCTGCCTTGGCCCCAGTCGCGCCCATGCCTTCCAAGCTCATCAACAAGGCTTTACGGCTAGATGCCAGACCCATCTCTGACATGGCAAACAAGCCATTGATCAGGGTCAAAAAAACAATCATCAGGACTTCCATAGGCGGCAGCGAGTGAGCTCAGAAAATACTTTTTTATCAGTGACAATCACAATATGGCACTTTACTTGATTGGCGACATCCAAGGATGCAACTTGGCTCTGGGTGAATTGGCAGACAAAATCCAATTTTCTCCAAGCCGTGACACCTTGTATTTACTCGGTGACTTGGTCAATCGAGGCCCGGACAATGTCGGTGTCTTGCGTCGCTTGCAGCAATGGGGGTCAAGTGCCAAGTGTGTATTGGGCAACCATGACCTGAATTTGCTGGGTATTCACCTTGGTGTGCGCAGACAAAAACCGGGCGACACTGTGGATGATATTTTGCAAGCGCCCGATCGCCTTGCACTCATCGAATGGATCAGACACCAAGCCCTGGCCATTCAGTACCGCGAGATTTTGATGGTGCATGCAGGCGTGCTGCCGCAATGGACTGCCCACCAAACCTTGGCACTGGCTGCAGAAGTAAGCAATAAACTGACCAGCCCAGATTGGGTCCAGTTTGTCGCACAAATGTATGGCAACTTGCCCGCCAAATGGGATGACAGTTTGCAAGGCATCGACAGGCTGAGAGTGATTGTGAACGCGCTAACCCGGCTGCGTTTTTGTACCCCTGAAGGGGAAATGGAATTTGAACACCATGGTCCTGCAGAAAAAGCCCCGCCAGGATACATACCATGGTTTGACACACCCGACAGACGTACCGCTAACCGAACGGTGGCTTTTGGACACTGGTCTTCTTTGAAGGACCTTAAACGAACAGATGTGTGGGCATTAGACAGCGGTTGTGTGTGGGGACGCTGTTTGACAGCGTTTGAGCTTCATGCGCATGGGCTAGGTCTACACCAGCCCATCCACGTGAATTGCCAAGACAAGCGATAAATATTAACCAAGCTCGGTGTTTTTGAACAATGCCGCCACTTTTCGCTTGGGTTTGATATTGCTCGAAATTCGTCTGCCCACGGTGGCGCCCGAAGGCGATTGAACGGATTGTGTCAAGGCCTCATTGGCCTCGTAGGGCTTGTCGAAAAACGGATCACTGACCTTGGGGGCAGGCGTGAATTGGCTACGGGCTTGGTCAGGTTGGTCATCGGTTGACGAATCTGCTTTCCATTGGCGTCTGCCAGCATTCAAACGGTCAGATTTTTGATCATCTTCAAATTCAAGGGCTAACAATTCAATTTTTTGCTTGGTCAATTTTTCAATGTCTGCCACCAAGCGGGCTTCCGAAGCAGCAGCCAAACTCACTGCCAAACCTTGTGCACCTGCGCGTCCAGTTCGGCCAATGCGGTGAATGTAGTCCTCAGCGTTGTATGGAATGTCAATGTTGAAGACCGCTGGCACGTCCTTGATGTCCAGTCCTCGGGCAGCAACATCGGTACAAATCAGCAAGTCGACTTCACCCTTTTTGAATGCCTCCAGGGCTTTTAAACGCTCATCTTGGCTTTTGTCACCATGCAGCGCCGCCGTGCGCAAGCCATCGCGCTCTAACGCTCGGGCCAAGCGCGCACAACCGAGTTTGCTGTTCACAAAAACAAAGGCTTGGCTGATGCCACGCGCCTTGACGATTTGTTTGAGTGCATGGCGCTTGTCGTCCTCTGCCACGTTGAAGAACAACTGCGTCACAGTGGACGCGGTTTGGTTGGGGCGCGCCACCTCAATGGTGACCGGGTTTTGCAAATAACTGGCCGCCAAGCGTTTGATCTCGGGCGAGAAAGTGGCCGAAAACAACAGCGTGGTGCGTTGCTTGGGTAAGTAACTCAAGATACGTTGCAAATCGGGCAAGAATCCAATGTCAAGCATGCGGTCGGCTTCGTCCAACACCACATATTCCACTTGGTTCAGCACCGCGGTTTTGGCTTCGATGTGATCAAGCAATCGACCTGGTGTGGCCACCAACACCTCTACCCCGCGCTTGAGTTCTGCAGTTTGAGGTTTCATGTCCATGCCACCAAACACCACCGCTGAGCGAAGTTGGGTGTACTTGGCAAACATCTTGACTTGCTGAGCCACTTGGTCAGCCAACTCGCGAGTGGGTAACAAGACCAAAGCCCTGACAGGATGTCTGGCTGGCGAGGTAGAGTTGTTTTCATGCTTGATCATGCGATGCAACAAGGGCAGCGAGAACGCGGCGGTTTTGCCAGTGCCGGTTTGGGCCGCGCCCATGACATCTTGTCCAGTCAAAACCACTGGTATGGCTTGCGCCTGTATGGGAGTCATGAACTCATAGCTCATTTCAGCGATGGCTTTTGCCAGTTTAGGGTCCAACTGCAGTTGTGAGAATGAATTCATAAGTATGTTGATTGTCGCACCTTGGGACGACACGCCCGAAACCCTGTTTTTAAGGACTCAAGCGCGTGGCAAAGTCACGCCAACTTGACCTTGGTATTTGCCGCCTCGGTCCTTGTAGCTGGTTTCGCAGACCTCATCGCTTTCAAAGAACAAAACCTGCGCACATCCCTCACCCGCGTAAATTTTGGCGGGCAGCGGCGTGGTGTTAGAAAACTCTAGCGTCACAAACCCTTCCCACTCAGGCTCAAAGGGAGTCACATTGACAATGATGCCGCAGCGGGCATAGGTACTTTTTCCCAAGCAGATGGTCAGCACATTACGCGGGATGCGAAAGTACTCCATGGTGCGGGCAAGCGCAAAACTATTGGGTGGAATGATGCACACATTGGATTCGATGTCGACAAAACTGTTGGAATCAAAGTTTTTGGGGTCGACCACAGTGCTGTAAATGTTGGTGAAGACCTTGAATTCAGGCGCGCAGCGGATGTCATAACCATAACTGCTGGTGCCGTAGCTGACGATTTTTCGACCTGCGGCGTCTTCGCGAATTTGCCGAGGCTCGAATGGTTCGATCATGCCATGTTGCTCTGCCATGCGGCGAATCCATTTGTCGCTTTTGATGCTCATGTCATTGCCTTTGTCTGATGCTTTTGATTGTAGGCATTCAAGGCAAACTGCCTTGGACGCCATTCACCAGAAACTTCATCTCCCTGATTTGCTCATCGGTCAGGCTTTGGCCTTTGGCCAATACCACTTGGTCTTGGTTATCCAAAATTGGCCCGGCGAATGGCTGCAAACTGCCTTTTCCAATCGCACGCTGCAAGCGCACAATTTCCATTTGAACTCTTTTTGGCAGCTTGGGGCCGAAATCATCCACTTTAATCATGCCCTCATGAATACCTCCCCACACATCGCCCGACCGCCAGCTACCCTGAATGACTGCTTTGGCGCGTTGACTGTAGTAGTCCCCCCATTGATGGGTGATGGCCAACAGCTGCGCTTGAGGCGCCACATGACGCATATCCGAGTGATAGGCAATGGCCATTTTGCCGCGCTCTTGTGCTGCCACCATCACCGCTTCTGAAGCGGTGTGAAACGACAAGACGTCCGCCTGTTGGTTTATCAGTGTCATGGCTGCTTCGCGCTCACGAGCTGGGTCGAACCAGGTATCTAACCAAATCAGTTTGACCTGAGCTCGGGGGTTAACGGAACGCATGCCCAGTGTGAACGCATTGATGCCTTGGATGACCTCTGGAATGGGAAAGCTGGCCACATAACCCGCAAGCCCCGACTTGCTCATGCGACCAGCGGCGATGCCTGCCAAGAAACGGCCCTCGTAATAACGGGCGTTGGCAGTGGCGACATTGGGGGCGATTTTGTAGCCAGTAATCGACTCGAATTTGACTTTCGGAAAATCTGAAGCCACCTTGAGGGTTGGCTCCATATACCCAAAGCTTGGCGTGAAGATCAAGCCCACGCCCTGACGCGCCATGTCGCGGATGACTCGCTCGGCGTCTGCACTTTCAGCAACGTTTTCCACGAACTGGGTTTGTACCTTGAAGCCCTCTTTGTTGAGCCGTTCCTCCATGGCCAAACGGCCAAGTTCGTGCTGATGAACCCAACCGCTAGGCAACCGCGGCGTGACATACACAAAGCCCACTTTCAGCGTCAGTTGGTTTGAAGCCAAGGCAGGTGATGTGGCGCCGGCCGGCGATTTCACATTTGCCGACGCCTGGGGATCAGGCTGGGCTGAAAAGGCGGATGTGGAAAACAAAGCAAGCATTAAAAGCGCTGCATTGAGGTTTTTGTACATGGTGTTCCTCGACATGGCCGTAAGTGGCGATCAACAGTGACAAAAAAAACGCACCCGAGGGCGCGTTTTGCAAAGTGGCGGAGTGGACGGGGCTCGAACCCGCGACCCCCGGCGTGACAGGCCGGTATTCTAACCAACTGAACTACCACTCCTGGTAGGTAGCTTTGACATGGCGTTACCCAAAAACAAGAGCTACAAACTTGGCGACCCTACGGGGATTCGAACCCCGGTACTCACCGTGAAAGGGTGATGTCCTAGGCCTCTAGACGATAGGGTCAAAACCTGTGGACTAACCAACTCGACGCCTTGTTGTGGTGGAGGTAAGCGGGATCGAACCGCTGACCTCTTGCATGCCATGCAAGCGCTCTCCCAGCTGAGCTATACCCCCATGGGTGTCGAGCCATAAAGTATAACCAACTTTTTCAAATTGCTTTGAGTCGGGTCAAAACTTTTTCCTTTCCGCACAAATGCAGCACAGCGTCAACCGATGGTGTTTGGGTCGTGCCCATCACCAAGACACGGACTGGCATGGCGAGTTGAGACATCTTCAGGCCTTGTTCGGTCAACACTTCCTTGATGGCCATGCTGATGCCCGCCAATCCCCATTCTGGCAAGGTGTCCAACTTATCAGCCAGCAATTGAAGCCCTGGTTTGACCTCGGCAGTGACATGCTTAGTCAGGTCTTCTGCCGAGGGGTGCACATCCGCAAAAAAAGCCTGCGCACAGTTAGCCAGCGACACCGTGGTATCGCAACGGTCCTTGAACAAACCACAGATAGCAGGCAGTCTCTCGTCTGCTTGCAGGCCGATGTCAGACAAATGAGCTTGCACCAAGTGCGCGAGCGCATCGTCTTTCATGGCTTTCAAATGTTGGGCATTTACCCAACGCAGTTTGCTCTCGTCAAATTGGGCAGCGCTTTTTCCCAAGTTTTCCAGATTGAACCATTGAATGAATTGTTCGCGACTGAAAATTTCGTCATCGCCATGGCTCCAACCCAGTCTTGCCAAATAGTTGATCACGGCCTCTGGCAAAAATCCCTCATCGCGAAATTGCGTGACCGGCTTGGCGCCCGAGCGCTTACTGAGCTTTTCGCCACGCTCGTTGAGCACGGTCGGCAAATGCGCATACACAGGTGGCGGGTAGCCCAAGGCGTTGAAGATATGCAGTTGCCTAGGCGTGTTGTTCACATGGTCGTCACCACGAATGACATGGGTGATGGCCATGTCAATGTCGTCGACGACGACGCAAAAGTTGTAGGTGGGCGTGCCATCAGGCCGAGCAATGACCAGATCGTCCAACTCGTGGTTGTTGATCACAATACGACCCTTTACCTTGTCGTCCCAGGCAATCACACCACCCAGGGGTGTTTTAAAGCGCAAAACAGGTTGCATGCCCTCAGGAATCAATGGCAGCACTTTTCCAGGCTCTGGACGCCAAGTACCGTCATACTTGGGTTTTTCTTTGGCCAACATTTGTCGCTCTCGCAATCCATCCAACTCCTTCACACCCATGTAACAAGGGTAAACATAGCCAGCAGCTTGCAATTGCGCCAGCACCGCTTTGTAGCGTTGCATGCGCTGCATTTGGTAGAAAGGACCTTCGTCATGGTCCAGACCCAGCCAGGCCATGCCGTCCAAGATGACGTCCACCGACGCTTGGGTGGAACGCTCGACATCGGTGTCTTCGATGCGCAAGATGAATTGACCACCCGTGGCGCGGGCAAAGGCCCATGGATATAAGGCAGACCTGATGTTTCCCAGGTGAATAAAACCTGTTGGAGAAGGGGCAAATCGGGTTCTGGTGATCATTAAAGTCCGCGCAGTAAATCGTTTTTCATGTCGCCGACATGCTCCAGGCCCACCGCCACGCGAATCAAGCCTTGGCCAATGCCTGCTGCTTGACGTTGATCCTCAGTTAGCTTGCCGTGCGATGTACTGGCAGGGTGTGTGAGCAAGGTTTTGGTGTCCCCTAAGTTGGTACACAAGGAGAGCACTTTCAAGCTGTCAAGCACTCGAAAGGCCTTTTGTCTGGCTTGTACCGGGTCATTGGCTTTCACATCAAAGGAAAGCACTGCTGCGCCCAGTTGAGCCATTTGGCGCATGGCAAGTTGGTGTTGCGGATGACTTGGTAGACCCGGGTAGTAAACCTTGGATACGCTGGGGTGGGACGCCAACCAAACAGCCAGCTCGTGGGCCTTGGCGCTTTGGGCACGTATGCGGATGTCCAAGGTCTCTAGGCCTTTCAGTATCACCCAGGCGTTGAATGGGGCGAGCACCATGCCAGCATTTTTCATCACTGGCAAGAAAGTGTTTTTCACCAAGGCTTCACTGGCGCACAAGGCACCTGCCATCACGCGTCCCTGCCCGTCCAGGTACTTGGTGCCCGAGTGCATCACAATGTCGCAACCCATGTCCAAGGGTTTTTGCAGGACAGGCGTGGCAAAACAATTGTCGACACAAAGCAAAGCACCAGCGTTATGCGCCAAGTCTGCCAAGGCTGTGATGTCGCACACTTCGGTCAGAGGGTTGGTGGGTGTCTCGGCAAAAAGCAATCGGGTATTGGGGCGAATTGCCTCCCGCCAAGCAGCCAAATCGGTTTGCGACACCATGGTGGATGACACGCCAAAGCGAGCAAACTCTGAGCCAATCAGCTTGATGGTCGAACCAAACATGGACTGCGAAAAAACCACATGGTCCCCGCTCTTGAGCAAGCTGAACAGCATCAACAAAATAGACGACATGCCGCTAGAGGTGGCTATCGCTGCCTCACTGCCCTCCAGCGCGGCCAAACGCATCTCGAAACTGCTGACGGTTGGGTTACCAGCTCGGCCGTAGGTGTAACCTTCCTCTTCGCCCGAGAACTTATCGGCAGACAGTTGCGCCGAAGCCTGTACATAACCACTGGTCAAGTAAAGGGCCTCAGAGTTTTCACCATACTGACTGCGCTCAGTGGCCAGGTGAACCGCCAAGGTTTCGGGATGCAAGTTGTCAGGCAAAGGAATGGGGCTCATGGTTTGTTTATTCGACATGATTGGGCAGAGCCAATCGAGAGTTGTCCAAGTTGTCTGGTTGCCAACTCTCACGTTGTTGGTTAAGTCGGGTGATGTCGTCACTGGTCACATCGCCCGTGATGTAAAGCCCATCAAAGCAAGAAGCTTCAAACCCGTGCAAGGCGGGCGAACCTGACAAGGCGGCACGCTTGACAGCTTCGCGCATCGGGCCAATGTCTTGATAGATCAGCGCATCGCACCCAATTAGTTGACGCACTTGTTCCACGCTGCGGTTGTGCGCCACCAGTTCTTCTGGCGTGGGCATGTCAATGCCATAGACATTGGGAAACCGCACAGGTGGTGCAGCGCTGGCCAAGAACACTTTGCGAGCCCCCGCATCTCGGGCCATTTGGACAATTTCACGACTGGTTGTGCCACGCACGATCGAGTCGTCGACCAGCAGCACATTGCGCCCATTGAACTCGCTGGCGATCACATTGAGCTTTTGACGAACGGATTTCAGACGAACCGCTTGGCCTGGCATGATGAATGTGCGTCCCACATAGCGGTTTTTCACAAATCCTTCTCGGTAAGGTTTGCCCAACAAATGCGCCAACTCGGTGGCACTGGGGCGACTGGACTCAGGAATCGGAATGACCACATCAATCTCGGCAGGTGGAACCGTTGAAACCACCCTTTTAGCCAAAGTCTCGCCTAGGTTCAGCCGCGCTTGGTAAACCGAGATACCGTCTATGGTGGAGTCGGGTCTGGCCATGTAAACAAATTCAAAAATACAAGGCATGCGCTGGGGGTTTTGGGCGCATTGTTGGGTATGCAATTGACCCATCATGTCAATGAAGACCGCTTCGCCAGGTGCAATGTCACGGACGAAAGCGTGCCCCGTGCCCTCCAACGCCACGGACTCGCTGCCAACCATCCAGTTGCCATCTGTGCCCTGCCCCAGGCACAGTGGGCGAATGCCAAACGGATCACGAAATGCCAATAAGCCATGTCCGGCCACGATGGCGACAACCGCGTATGACCCTTTGACCCGTATGTGGACGCCTGCGACAGCGGTGAATACATCGCTGATCGCAAGCACCACACCACGGGTGGTTTTTTCAAGTTCATGTGCCAGGACATTCAGCAACACCTCGGAGTCGCTTTCGGTGTTGATGTGGCGATGGTCAATAGAGAACAGGTCGGCTTTCAAGGCATGGGCGTTGGTCAGATTCCCGTTGTGCACCATCACCAAGCCAAAAGGGGCGTTCACATAAAACGGCTGAGCCTCTTCCTCACTTGAGGCATTACCAGCGGTCGGGTAGCGAACCTGGCCCAGGCCAACATTACCAGGCAGTGCGCGCATATGGCGGGTGCGAAAAACATCGCGCACCATGCCCTTGGCTTTGTGCATGAAAAATTTGCGTTCTTGTTGGGTCACGATACCCGCAGCATCTTGCCCACGGTGCTGCAACAACAACAAGGCGTCGTAAATCAACTGATTCACATTTGTCTGACCAACCACGCCCACAATGCCACACATCAAGACACCAACCTTTCAATTTGCACCGGCAAAATAGGCTTGAAAAACTGCACTCCCTTGTCTGCCGATTGCGCCAGCCAAGAGTGAACCCAAGCGTCTGTGTGCTTGATTGGCGTTAGGCCCACCAAGACCGACAAAGCCATCAAAACAATGCCCCCTCTGACCATACCAAAGACAGCACCCATCAGTCGGTCCATCAAGCCCAATCCCACAAAAGACACAAGTTGTTGAACCACATGACTCAACACCGACAAACCCAACCAAACTGCAAGGAAAATCAGCACCCAAGCCAATGCATAACGCCAGTTGCCAGCCACATCGTTCAGTGGCAACCACGGTGCCAATGGCGCTGCATATTTGGCAGACAGAACAAAACCCAACAACCACGCAAGCAAAGAAATGGTTTCGCGTATCACCCCCCGCCAAACACCCAGGA
>Ga0214923_10005665_pt1 | contig 14404 bp, 15 predicted proteins | sample LL1510_MetaG_FD_177993 | JGI IMG/M metagenome (GOLD analysis project Ga0214923, IMG submission 177993) | Freshwater microbial communities from Lake Lanier, Atlanta, Georgia, United States - LL-1510 | ecosystem: Environmental > Aquatic > Freshwater > Lake | place: USA: Georgia | collected... | reverse complement strand
CTTGCAAGATACTCGCTCCACTTTTCTAATCCTGATCCTCCAAACCATCCGAAAACCTTTTGTGCTCCGTGTAAGAAAAATGCCAAACCGACTGTCAATCTAATAAGTAAACTTGTTAGGGATATCGCCTGATCTTTTTGAAAAAGTGTAGTATGACTCGTAAAATCCGCGAGAGACATATTTTATTACAATTTAAAAGATATTATAAATTTTAGTGTAAAAAATTTATAACAATTTTATAACAATATTATAAAACAGAAACATACCTACTAAATTTTCCTTATAACTCCTCATACATACAGCCACCTATACCCATATGTGCCTGTTGATTTGGTTGTTCTTCCAAACAACCTGTGCAAGTTATTTCAGCATCATTTTGCAAGTTATTTTCATCATTTGAAATTTCTTGAATTATATTTTGCAAAATATTTACCACATTTTCAGTAGAAATGTAACTACGAAAATTGTGAACAACGCCAATAACAGTTTTTCTAAACAAGTCAGTAATAATATCTGAATATACGGACATTTTATTGTAAACATAATACTCATCTCTTTTTACTTATAAAAATTCACTTTTTTTCAACATTAAATTTAAGGATACATACATTTTACAAGATTATTAAAAGTGTCGTTGGTACTTTGAGAAATTACAGTATAAAGACACATTTGATCTCCATTACAGTTTTCAAGTTGTTTAACAAGGTTTCTGCAAGATTTCTTTAACATACACTTAAATTTTTCAGAACCACAACCAAGCGTCTTGAACTCTTTTTGAAATGTTTCATGTACAACAGATAAAGATTTAACAGACTTTTTTGTATTACAGTTAGTTGGAAAACTACACAAAACGCGATTTCCAAAATACTCTTTACAAGGAGTATTACCGCACCATTCTTTACCAAAATGATTACCTCTATAAGTCCATCCTTCCTTACGACAGATAGGTCCTGTGCATGCAGAGTAGAGTTTTCCACCAAAAAGTTCTTCTCCATGAGTGTTATCTACACTAGCTACTTGAAAAGAATTAGGTTTGTATCTGGGATTTGAAAACTTCTTACACTCCCACTTATCATTTTTTAATCTGGTTGCAAGAGCATTTTCATTCTCACTGGCATACAAAGGAAAACACATATGATAATAACTTAGTAAAGTGGGAGTTCTACAATCAAAACAAGATTTAGTTACGCTATCAGAACACAATTTTTTATAGTCACCAGTAATACACTGACTCTTTGATCCCCAAGGTGAAACATAATCAGTAACTTGGTAGTCTTCTGTTTCTACTCTTAGAGAACTATCATCTTCATTGCTCTCACAAATATCATGAACATAATTAGCAATCATACAAAACCCGTTCTTATCGTCGTGCTCACACAATGTAGCAATAAAATCGTCTACTATGCAAATATCCTTGACAAAGGTTTCTTCGTCGTTTAACTCTTCTTGAAATTCAGAAGCGTCATTGGAAATTTCACTTGCTTCGTTTGCCATATCCTCATCAAAAACTTCAGATGTAGGACGATAAAGAGTACAATTCCATTGTTTTACGGGATAGTTATCAAGTACACCCAGGTTGTTGTGGAAAACAGGAACACACACAGGGGGATGAGGGAATACGATCTCTCCATCGTGATTTTTCACACAAGTATAACAATGATCTACGATCTCTGATTGACACAATTCATTCATGCGTTGACTTTCACATCCCTTAAATGCAGAACATGTAGAAAGCAAGGTAAATGCTGATAACAAGAAAAAAGCAAGCGACTTCATTATTGCTTGGCGTGGTTATATTACAATAAACATTTTTGTTTTTTAAATTTTTTTTATTCAAAATAAAATAAAAAAAATTATATACTTTTTAATATCCTATCTTGCCAATATGACAAAAGAATTTTTTCATAATTGAAATCTCGCTCTTGAAACTCTCTGTATTTATCTTCCAGATACTCCCTGCTAATATTTTCCAAGTCACTTATCTTGTCAATAAATAAAATGGGAAAGTCCTTAAACTGCTCATGTGATTCATATTTTTCAACTATAGGAATACAACCCAGAACAATGCAATCCCATAATCTGTAAGTATCAATACCTACTCCTCTTGGACAAATGGCAAATTTGCTTTGTGCAATCATATTATAAAAATGGTCTAAATTGTCTGTTTTTCTAATAGGATGAAATGTGAATATATTTTCACACAATATAAAGTCTTTATGTTTAATAATATTATAAGCTTCTCTTCTAGGATATCCAAACCAGCAATTTTTTTCAATTCCAAGTGCAAAATTTGCATAGCACAAATTTGTCTTTTGTTTGCCCTGAAAATAAAAATGATTAAATCCCCAGTAGATACTGATTGGTATAAAATGAATTCGTGGATGATTTAAAGATACAGAGAAACTATAGACAGTTAGATTATTTTTTTCGAGTATATCTACAACATTTTTATTTAATTTGTCATAATAATTTATATACTTGTATTCCTCCTTATCTATAAAATTATGAAAAGAAAATGGAAGTTTTGGAGGAGGGAAATCAAAATCCACTGCCACATTAATGATAATTTTATTTTGATATTGTTGTAGTATATTTTCAATATCTATACCTTTTTGAGCGTCTATCTCTATAAAAACAATTTTTGGATCATTTAATTCTTTCGCCCATTTATGAAAACTATCATATCTAAGAATGTTATGGTTTGACAATAACTTTGAATTTAGAAATTCTTGAATTTTCATTTTATATCTCTAATTTTTTATTCATTTAATTAATATTACTAATTCTGTAAATCTTTTTACATTCAGATTTTAATATGATTTTACCAACATAATTAAACACTGCCACGGCAAGCGTCTCCTTATTCATTTCTTCGTTTACTGGTAAATCAAAACGAGTAGCAATAGCAGGATCAATTATTTTCACACCTTTGGTAACCTTGTCGAATGAAAGAACTTGACGATCTTTTGTCTCGTATTTCAATAGATAAGTTATATACAAAGAGGAAATGACATCAATGCGTTTATTCATATTTTTCTTCAAGTCTGTAATAGCAACGATGGGTGCTGTGTACATCACACTGCAGGTATTTTCTACATGATCTTTGATAAGAGGTTCATAAGGAAGGTTTTCATCAACTTTTTGATGATATTTATCACAAAGGTTATTAGCAATATTGAGAGATGGTCTGGCTAATTCATCAGGTATTTGAGAAGGATTACTGGCATACATCAAGATTTCTTCAAGTTTTGGAAATGAAGCAGACTCGTAGAACTCAAATGATTTCTTAATATCTTCCAAATCATTGTGAGTTGAAATAAATTTACTTCTAAAGTAATAAACAAGTCCTGCAAATATAATAACCAACAGGCTTAGTGTTAGAATAATTGGCGTTGTGTTCATTTTTTATTATAAGACAATAATAAAAAATTTATCTAAAATTTATTCTAACTTGTAGTTTGATAAAATTAAATCTACATACAAAGTTTTCATTTTGTTTGTCCAAGATTTTATTTCATTGATTTGACTATTTTGCGAGGCGATCATAGTAATAGGTGGAATAGTATTCATCACTCTTAGTTTATTTTCTAAATAATTGATCGAAACAAACAAACTTGAAAATATACAATATACAAGCATCATTATCTCATTTATAATCTCCGAGTTTAATATACTACTTTCTTTGATCTTGCTAAAAAGAGATTTTAACTTTCCTTTATTTATTTGAAGTATCTCTTGCTCTCTATTATAAAATTCATCATTATAAAAATAATAGAACTCTCTACTATGTAAAAAATAAAAATAAGTCAACTCAAATATTTCCGACACCTTAGTGGTCATTTTAGGAGATTGATCTAAAAGTTGCTCTATAAAGTCATTATCATTATCAAACTCTTCATAAAAATAACGAATCAAGTCGTTCCTATGATTTACTACTTCTTGTAGTTTACCTCTTGCATTTAATAACATTGTTTCGTATTGATTTATTTTTACATTAACTTCTTGTTGATTTATTTTATAAAATGTTGTATGTAAATGCGGAGCGAGTTTTGCTTGTAAACTTATATTCTCATTTATATTTTTCTCATACCATTGAAAAAAATTATTAACAAAAATCTCTCTTTGAAAATTCTCAATATTAATGTTAATTTTTTCAGTATCCGTATATGTCATAAATTCCTTGCTGAAAATACCATCCTTGACAGCTTGTTGATAATAAATTGCTTTTGTAAATGGAGACGTGTTAAATCTCTGAGTTAACAACGCACTTATTTCCACATTAGCACATTGTAAGTCTTCTTGAAGTAATGCATACAAAACGGCATTTTTATAGTCGGGTGTCTGTTTTTGTTTAAGCACATCATACTTTTCAAAAATGGTTTTTAAGTCGTTAAGCAACTGCTTTTTATTTTTATTAAGCCATACAATATAGTTGTAATAATGTAATTTCATAAGTTTTGAACTATAAAATAATACAATATCTTGTAGTAAATCCTGTTTATAACTTGTGATTGTGTCGTTAACATCACTTAATTTTTTTTTAAATGCTTCTATTGTTTTTGTATCTTTATCAGGATTTAATAATTTTTTAAGGTTTAATGTTTTTTCTTTTAATGCGATGGCACCTCTTAATAAAGAAATTGTTGAACTCATTTTTTCATTTATTTCATTGCCAAATAAATTAAATTTTTCCAACCAGTTTAAGTCCTCCTTGTCTTTTTTCTCTTCTTTTTTGTCTTTTTTGCCTTTTTTCTCTTCTTTTTTATCTTTTTTGCCTTTTTTCTCTTCTTTTTCGTCACTGTCAGTATAAGGAAATACAATAAAGTCGTTGTCTTTTGTTAGTAGGTATTGTTCATACATGTTATGAAGAATATACTTTATATTTGAGAGCAATCTATCTCCCTCCTTGGTATCTTCGGTTTTCCCGAGGTCACTACTCTCATCTGTTATAAAATTCTTATAAGAATTGTAAATGTCATTTTTATATTCTTGGCAAAATTTTTCAAGTATTTTTATTTGCTCAATGTGATTGTTGATATTCTCTTCAACATTTTTAATATTTCTCTGTATCTGAATCACTGATGTAAGTCTTGCAGGATCGCACTCTAACAAAGTACACAACACTTTATTCTTGTTATAATTTTCAAGGAAAAAACGGTATATGTTTACAAGACGATTATTGATATAAACATTATTATTAAATTGAGACTCAGAATCATTCATCATCTTGTAAAATTCATCGAATTTAACAGCGTAGATATCATGTTCTATGTATCCTAGACATACAGAAAAACTAAATGGCAAATCTCTTACGTATGTAAGACATAGATTATCAAAATATTTAAAAATCGCGTTGGTATTTGCAAATCGTGATCTAAAATACTTAATTACTTCATCTTGAATATTTACATCAATAGAATTTTGTTCCTCCGTATCTTTGATCTTCCCAAATTCCCCGAGGTCTTCTTTCTTTCCTTTCTTTTTTCCTCTCGATTTTTGCCTTGATAAAGGTTTTTTGTCAACTATTTTTTCATTGGTCTCTTCAATTTCCTTTGCTTCCTCTTCACTTGATTCCATTATTGTTACTGGTCGTAAAGTATCTATAACCTCTTGCACATTTACATCATTATATTCTTTGTCAAATCCACTTTCAAACAACTCGACAATTTCTTGCAAATTTTGTAAAACAGGAATATCTTCTTGAGAAAATACGCTTTTCTTTATATTTCTCAATTTTGAAATCATCTCTAAATATCTTTTTATGGTGTTCATGCCTCCAACATAAAAACGACGCAGATCTTCGTGTATATTTTCATAGATATCTCCTAATAAGAACAACATCCTTAACTTGTACTCGTGACCTATATCAATTTTCAAATCTTTTTGCCCATCTTTTTTTGCCCTTGTTAAACATGCATACTTATAGTTTACTCTCTTTATCGCATCAAGTAAAAGTTGGTTTTTAATAGAATCGCCTGTATAATCAATTACATTGTTATTATAGTAAATTAACAGTAAGTCTGCCACATCATCAAGATTGAAAACGCTATTCTCCAAAAAATTATAACTCTGAACATAAATATTGAAAAATACAGGCTCTTTCTCCTCTTGATAAATACTTTTCATTACCTTTCTTACACTTGGATTGATAATTTCTAAACTTTCTGTATGATATTGTCCTTCTCGTTTACACTCATCTTCTGTAAACGATTTTATCAAACGTATTTCAACAGGATTTTTCTTTCTATGAACAGATTGATTGTTTTGTAAAACTTGTAAAGACTGATCTGAAAAACAATAGTACGAGTCACTCGCATCCTTATACAGGTGAATGGGATAGGTTGTCATTTTCCTATACTGCATAGAAGAAGGTTCAAATAGTGTTTCAATCGTATTTGGTCTTTTGCTTACACAATTATAACCATCTTTATGAGTAAACTGAGTTTTGTCAAATTGTAATATTTCTTGTGGTATAAAAGGTTGAGACATTTAATAATACTAAGTAAACATTTTTTATAAAAATTATAGAAAATGTTATTATATTTTTTTCTAAACCTTCTTCATCATTCGTAACTTTTGTAACTCTTTTTTAATATCCAGCAATTCTACCTCTTTCCACTCCCCCTTATTACCTCCTTCATAACATTTTCCTAAATGATGTTCCAACAAGATATCACTCAAATCTCTATTCTTGTAAAACAACTTTCCCACAACCCTTCCACCATACTTATCGTGCTTTACCAACTCGCATGTAAAATACTTTCCCTCTATCTTTTTCTTTAAAAACTCCGTCACCTCTCTCGCCACCTCTTTTTCAAGAGGATTTTTTGATGACAACTCAGGCGTGTCCACGCCGAATAATCGCAATTTCATTGTCATGGGTTGACTCTTTATAAAAAAGGTTATGTGAAATGTATCACCGTCTATGACTTCATTTACATAAACCGAATATCGCTTGAAAGGAAACGAATATTTTTGTTTTTTCAAACACCTTAATCTACAGCAATCTGGTAGACAAGATACTTTAGCACAACAAGAGAAACAAGAAAAAAATGTTCCCATCTTTTTTCAAAAGGAGAAGATTACAATTAAATGAGGAGTTGTTTTTAATAAAAAAAATTATTATTATATTGATAATAATAATATACTATGCCTTCAAGAAAACAATCAAGAAAAAGATCGCGAAAAGTATCGAGAAAAACATCAGCAAAAACCTCAAGAAAAGTGTCCAAAGGAGGAAAACTTAAACTTGTGAAAATCGTACGCTCACCTCGTCCTGAAAAGAAATTGAGAGCATACTTTTCTGATGGAACTCACACCGACTTTGGTGCGAGTGGCTACAGCGACTTTACGAAACATGGTGATCCTGATAGAAGAGACCGCTATGACAGCCGTCATAAAAGTAGAGAAAAATGGTCTTCTCCAAAGACTGCAGGAGCGTTGAGTAAATGGATTTTGTGGAATAAACCAAGTTTAAAATCCAGTATCTCAGATTACAAAAGAAGATTTAATTTGTAAGATTATTAATTTTTAAATGTCCCAGTATAGTATAAAGTCTTCTCATTATTTTTAAAATTCTCTCGTATTTTTCATATTCTTCTTTATTCTCTTTTTCATTTTGTTTATCTTCCATATTAACAAGGATATGTATTAAAGATTAAGAGTTCAATCAAAATATACAGACAAATATAAATGTCAGAAATTGTTGATAATCTTTTTCTCGGCGATATTGATGATGTACAGTCACTAAACTTTATAGCTGATCATAATATTCAATTAATTATTAATGCAGCAGAAGAAGTCCACGTCCCTGATTACGCCAATGTGAAAAAAGTGATTAATTTAAACTGGAAAGATTCTCTTAAACAACCTATATCTTTTAACTTGTTAGATGAACTTATAGAAACTATAAATGAGTACTTACACGACGGTAAAGGCGTTCTTGTAAATTGTTATGCAGGGATTTCAAGAAGCACTACTATCATTATCGCGTATATGATGAAGATGTTTAATATGAAATTTAAAAAAGCTTATTGGCATGTGATTGAAAGAAGAGTTGATGTTATGCCAAATGATAATTTCATTCTTATTCTAAAAAGATATGAGAAGTATCTTAAATCAAGTGAAGAATAATTTTTTTTTGTATTTTATAAAACAAAATACAAAAAATCCGAACTACTGGAATCGAACCAGTGACCTAAAGATTACCAAAATCATCTCTTAATTAAAATAAATTAAAAATTTTAGATTAATACCGGGACAATCTACCGCTACAGTCTTCCGTTCTACCATCTGAACTAAGTTCGGTAATAGTAAAAAATAATATAACTATTTATATATAAATATATATTTTATGTCTTTAAATTAGTTTACTATTTTTTGTATAAGATTTTTTACTTTGCAAAATCAGCATATCCTCCTTGTAAATAGTACACGTTTTTATAACCGAGTTTTTTTGCAATCTCTACTGCTCCACTCGCTCTATAACCTTTCTTACAATAAAACAAAATGGTTGACAATACGTTTTCAACCTTTTTAGGAAGTTCATTGACCAACTCGTTTATGGGAATATGAATTGCATTTGACAAATGTCCTTCATTCCACTCAACCAAAGACCTCACATCAATTATATAATCAAACTCGTTATTCGTTATCATATCCTTGGCTTTCTGTGGAGATACAGATGGAGAAAACCATTTGTAAATTATATATGAAATAACAATACCCATGAGTAATCCAATTAAAACTCCTATCATTACACTCATTTTATCTTATTCAATAGAAAAATAATAAGATAAAATTTACTTTAATGCAAATCAATATGAAAATTAAAATATTTTTCCAATTCAAACATCTTTCTATTCTCACCCTTGTAATACGCTCTTAGAATCATCAATATCTTACCTAACATATCTCTCCAAAACTCATCAGCATCAGGAAATACAATATTTCCATCAGTGTTTACAAGCATTTGTTTAATGTTTTCATTCTGATCAAATTTAAGTTTATTGGCTTCAAGCATAACTATGGCTTTCGTTTTCTCCCATCCTTTTCTTATCGGATACATTCGTCCCAACGACCAAGCGTCATGTCCGTTCTCTGCTTCACGAATAACCTGTTGTATTTTCTCATCAACAACTTTCTTTGCTTGATAGTAGTGTTCAACCGATTTATAAACGATTTCATTCTCTTCAAATGATGATAGATAATAAGTATCAAACTCGTAATAGTATGTTTTATCAATCAAAGCAGGACCTCCCATTTTAATGTAATTCTCTTAATTTGTATTTACATTAATCTCAATAATATTAAAAAAATCACTTTATTTAAAAAAGTCTTATTAAAATAATATATAATACGGAAAATGTTGAAAAGGAAAAAACAAGATTACGAACAAATGTTCGATACGGTTAAGCAGGTAGATGAGGAAACAGCAATTGAAATTTATATCAAAACTATTGCAAAAGGTTATCTCGATGTTTATTTATATCTTTTAGAACAACGACCTATCAAGCTTTGCTCCTTATTAGAACAAGCTATAGTATATGGAAGATATAGTATTTTAGAAAACATGCTCAATGATCACTATTATATAAAGGAATTAAACACTATCTACGATCCATTTATTTTAGAACACTGCGATCCTGATGTTACAGATGATATATACGACGGTTCATGGTGGAGTAACGATGAACACGAACGTACATTAATAAATAAACAAGATATAAATCATAAAAAATGTTTTGAAATGCTGAAAAAATTTAACAAGGCATTAATGACTGATAATTCACTAAAATGGTTTAATATTTCTTATAAACAGGTTAAATATTTTGGAGGATGTTATTTTGCAAGTTATAAGACTTTAATAACAGAGATATTTAATGAGAAACCTACAATAGTTGATGTAATTCATTTGCTGATTGACGATTTTTCTGCCAAGTTTATCATAAAAGTCTTGTGTGAAATTTTCTCATCGGAAGAAATATTGAGTAAATTATGTGATATGACAAGAGTAAAATAATTTTTATTAATATGTTTATTACTAATAAAAAGATGGATAAGGAGTTCAAACTTGAAATAAGAAGCATTAAAAAAGGTGACAATGAAGTTAAATACTTTGTTTGTTTATCTTATATAGGAGATGATGAAAATCTTAGACACGAAATTGAAGATATCAAACAAGAAACATTGTTTTATGAAGATATGGAATATGGTGAAGTTGATTACAAAACCGATGATTTATGCTTATTTACTCTACTCTTAGGTGTAAATGATCGTGAGAAATTAGAGGGTACTTTTTATTTTGGAAATGACGATGACTATGATTTATTAAAATATGAAATATTTACTAACTGCCATTTGTATTCCTTTTATAATAAGGCGTTAACGTACAACTTACAAAAGTTTGATTCCATAAAGAGACTAAAAGGCATTGGTCATATGTTACTTTGTGTTATAATCCATGATATACTTGATAAAGAAATATTGTCACGAGATAACTTTATTACTTTAGAAGCATCAGGAGAAATAGAAGGAAAAGGTATGGAAGGTCTCGTTAGATATTATGAAAAATTAGGTTTCAAACAAATATTTCCTGATTTATTTAAAGTAGGGATTTCACAATCTAATGTTCCTATGAAAGCAACATTAGGGGATATAATTGATAATTGTAATTTTTCACAAATGAGCGAAGATGTTAATAAACTCTATAGAACAGTTAGCATCAAAAAGTTTTAAGAATTTATACTAATTTATTCTAAAGCATTTAAGTTGTTTTTATTCTCCATGCCTTTCAGTATTACCACAGTGGATGCTTCCAGTGATTTCATAGGTACATTTTGTTTTGCTTTAGATGCTACCTTAATTAATTTGGAAGTTTTATTTTTATTCTTTACATCAATTTCAAAAGGTTCTATGTCCTCTTCCCTTGCTTCTCTTACTTGCTCTTTCCAATAGTGATGTCTATCTTCTGCTTTATCTATTATGGTATCAGCGTTTTGTTTGATGGCAGTATTAAGAAGCATACTTGCATTAGGATCTACAACAATTTGCTGAGGTGATGTCTTATAACTTACGAGTTTTCTAGCATAGTCGGTAGTAATAATTTTGTTTTGACAAGGTACTTCACATATAAAGGTCGCTAAACCTTCTATCCCGTTATCTATATACTTATTGCAATAGTCGTTTTCAAAGGAGTTTTTAATTTCGTCAAAGTTGATGGGTTCGAGATTAGCAATAATATCCTTTAAGGATAAAGAAGAGTTATTGTTATTATTAATGATGATTTGAGGTTTATTAATAATATTGTTATTATTTATCTGATTTTTTGATTGCTTGTTTTGTTTCTCAATGATATCTTTTAGTAATTCTAATTCTTTTTTCAGAGTTTCATTTTCTTGTTCTAATATTATTATTTTTTTTTGTTGTTCTTCATATTGAAAATGTTTTTCTTTTAATTTACAACTTTGTTTATGTACATTACAACTTTGTTTTGTTGAAAATGTTTTTTGGCAAAATATGCAAGTTTTATAATCCATTTTGTTATATCAATATTAAGATATATGATTTATTTTTAATATTTTTCTTAAAAAATTTAAGAAAAATATTAAAAATTTAAGAAAAATATTAAGTTAATTATTATCAGTTAATATTAATATGAATATTTTATTTTTTTAACTTTGAAAAAATGCCAAGAAATATGTTACTTTTTATCCTGTTAATTAATAACAGGAAATTTTAATACATTTTTTTAAATTGTGTGTGTGTGTTGATGAAAAATTTTTGTATAACAGGAGAATAAGCAATTTTTAAAAATTTAAAAAGTCTATAAAGTTATTGAAAAAAATATAGAAACTTTTTTATAAAAATTGTAATAACTTTTATAAAAACATTTAAGATTCAACTTCCATCACAGTTACATCAATTGGTTGTTCACTTTCTATGCACAAGTTATCAGGATATTCTTCTTTTAAATTATAGTGATGTAAATTGTAATAATGTTTAGTGCTGTCTTCTATAATATTAAATTTATTATTAAGTCCTAATAATATTTCATGTTCTCCACGGGATTGTGTTAAACTCTCTACAAATAATGCACGAGATCCTGGTTTCAAAATTATTTTTTTTAAACAACAATCATAATCTACAAAATTGAGAGGAATTTTATAATCAAAACTAGTAGACATGAATGTATTGTTAACATACTGGTTAGAATCTGTCTTGTAATATTTACTTGTAGCTCCTCTAAACACAACCATAGTGGATTTAATAGGAGGACTTTGTTTTATGATTCTATCCAGATCATCCACAAATATCCTAATTACATCAAACCAAAATATTGGAGACAACAATCGTCTATTTTTCAATATTAAATTATAGGATTTTATTTCTTCTATATCTGATGCAATAGGATTTATAAAATTTTCCATAAATTTTTTCAGATCTTTCTTCTCACCAGTAAAATACTTTAAGATATCATCTTTTTCTTTCATTATTTTCTCTTTTGCTTGAAAATACAAAGGAAAAAAGTCACTATTATATTCATCGTTAAATTTTTCTTCCAAATAAGAAGTCAAGGAGTCTATGTCTTGCATCAAATACATATTTGCATATTTATCTCCGTTATGTGTATAGCCCATGACAGTCATTTTATCTTTTATTGATAAATTTTCAAGATATGTTATACTATCATTATACCATTTTAGATCGAAATTAAAATCTTCTTTTATATCATAAAGATGTTTATTTCCACCTGAAAAATTATCATTTTTATAAGAAATTCTTAAAGTATGAACACTCTGTTTAGGAAGTTCATATAAAGTGTCCCTGTTAAACTTCAATATTTTTTTATAAGGGAGAGAAATTTCTGTCTGTAATACTATTAATGGTTTTAATTCACCTTGAAAAGCTTCATTATTTTTAATAAAATTTTTACAGTACTTGTCTTGATACTCATCATGGTAATTTCTTCCTTCAAGAACTTCATTTCTACTTATTGGATGTTGTGAATCATATATTTTGTTTGTCAAAAGTTTTCTTAAAATGAGAGACTCTTCTTGTGTAAAAGAATCCATTAGATATTTGTTTAAAATGGTATAATATTCGTTAGACGTTAACTCAATATAATTATCAGATTCTAAAAAGTTACGTATAAATTCAAAATCAAAATTAGAAAAGGCTACTAATAGAAAGTAAAATGCTTTTTTCTCTTTTTTTTGTATTAAGTATTTTACAACAGAAGATAAACGAAACTTATTATTCTTAAGATACTCTATAGTAATAACACCTAATAGTAAATCAACATAAATACTATCTTCATTTTTATACTCTTTGAGTATATCTAAAATATCTGTATTATCTAAAATATGCAATAGTTTGTTAATTATATTCTGACTAATCAAATATTCTTTGAATTTTAATACATCATAATCAAATACTTCCCGTAAAATGAAATAATCTTGCTTAAAATTTTGGTATTTCTTTTCCTTTATTAGATTTCCAAGAATTATAATAACAATATATTTTATTTTATATTGTTCTTCTACATCAAGCTCATATATTTTTGATATAATTTTATCAATATCATCTAACTTTGATACGTTCTTTATCTCTCCGATAAATTTTGTTACTCTGTCTTCTTTTACAAAATTTAAAATCCTATTGATATTCATTTTAGATAATATTTTAGATAATATTTTAGATTTTTTACATACTAAATCTTTCTATAAAACACTTTGGCAACTCTTTTTCATACCTGTAGGGTACAATCACTCTTCTCAGTTTTGAAAAATGCATGGGAAAATCCTGAGTAAAAAGACGAGAAACTTCTATCACCTCTATGTTAACAGGTAACTTCTCTATTGATTTATTAAATGCAAAACCAAAATACACTTGTCTTAAACTATTTGGCAAATGTTTCACATCCTGATTAAAACAACTTCCAAAAGTTAATTTTATTATGTTCTCTGGTAAACAATCGACTGGATGATTAAACTCCCGTCCGAATTTAAGAGTTTTTAAACTTGTTGGCAAATGATCCACAACTTGATTGAAACTATCTCCAAATTCCAGTTCTTCTATATTCGGTGGTAATAAATCTACTTTCTGATTAAAATCAAGACCGAATTTAAGATGTTTCAAGCTCTTTGGTAACTTATCTACAGGTTGATTGAAATTATGTCCGAATTCAAGTCTAGTTAAATGAGATGGCAAACAGTCAACAGGTTGATTGAAAAAGGACATGTCAATAAATGATAAAACTTGTAAGTTTTCAGGCAACCGATTAACTGTATTATTAAAATTGCCCCAAATATGAAGTCTTAATAAGTTTTTTGGCAGGTTATCTACACTCTGTGAAAACCTTAATCCCAGCTCTAAAATCCTTAATTCAGAAGGCAAATTATCA
>Ga0214923_10005664_pt1 | contig 14411 bp, 16 predicted proteins | sample LL1510_MetaG_FD_177993 | JGI IMG/M metagenome (GOLD analysis project Ga0214923, IMG submission 177993) | Freshwater microbial communities from Lake Lanier, Atlanta, Georgia, United States - LL-1510 | ecosystem: Environmental > Aquatic > Freshwater > Lake | place: USA: Georgia | collected... | reverse complement strand
TGAAGAAGGGCAGCGATTTTAGCGTGCATTTGTGTAATACGTGTAATAATATGACTGATTTTGCCAAGGTCGATATTCCTTATGCCTACAAGTTGATGTCGCAAGAATTACAAGCCATCAATGTGGTGCCGCGGTTGATTACGGAGTAATCACCTACGGAGTAAGGCATCTGCCATAAAAAATATCATTTTTTATGGATGGTTACAGCACATTTACCGGGCAACGTTTAGCGTCCGGATTATAGACCATGCATTTATCAAATGTATAAGACCCGACCAGGTTTTCTTCGTTGGGCAAAGAAGTTCCGCTAAACAATTCGACAATCGGGAATGGGGAAACAATCATCGGCACATCGTCGTCGGTGATGGATGCAAACATTTTCGAAATGCGGATATCGACGGTGGGTATTTCATAAGTAAAATAATCATGCATGGTATAGTTCTTGTCGCTGTAGGAACATGCATCATAAGCTAGCGCCGAGACTATGACCACTTTTTCGTGTCCAGTAATAATATTGTTGAAATATTCGGAAAACAAATATTCATAGGCTTTGGACATCATGGAAACATCCGGGGTTTCGACATGTTGCATATCCATTTGCAAATATTTTTGCACAGAAATGCGAGCAGCCGCGCTGAATATTATCATGCAATAAAGTCGGTAAAACATGTTGTAGAGGATTGTGTTATAGTATTGTTTTGTTGATGTGGGTTTCAATTTTTACTCCAAAATATATTTCGACAATAATTCGACTGCTCGCGGTGGGATATACGCATTTTCAGAAAATGGCAGCTTTTCAATCTGTACATTGTCGCGGCCGTAGATATCGGTACCCTTTGCGATTCTCTCCGAAATAATCGACAACTCAGTATGATCAGCATTGTTAAATTCCTGGTGAGCAAAATTCTCGATCTTGTTTTTGATGAACTCGCTACTTCCGAAATAAGACAAGTGCCACCCACCGTTAATGACATATTGCGGAGATTTACCAATGCGAATGTTGTCGGGGATGGACCCAATGGCGCAATAATATTCGTATGACACTATTTTTGCATGATGCCATTTTTCTAAAAAACGCGTATTCAAATTGTAGTAATACATATCTTGTATCAAGGATGCATACTCTATTTGATAATGCCCTTCTCTACATTGAACAAGTCGAACGGGATCCGGGATTTCGTCTAAATCGGAAATGATAATCAAATCAGTCGGCGTCAAATTCAGCTGTTTCAATCCGCGATCAATCTCATTTCGCTGGTGTTTTTCATTAATCCATTGTTCGCCCGATGTAGTATCGGGTACAAATAGTCCATCATCAACGATGTGGATGATTTTATCCATATATTTCGAAAAACGTTCTCGGTTGTCTTGAAAAAAAAGCGGCTTGTCTTTTCCGGCATGTGTTTTTGTCGCCTCAACGAGAACAAACGAATCCACGTACGGATACAAGACTTCTAACCGATATTCGAGCATATCTAGTTCATTATAAAACGTAAAACAATCAATAATTTGCATATACACAATCAATCATGTATTTTTTATATGGTTATTTCGCAATAATTGATTCGCTAAATATTATATAACACTCATGAATAAAGCAAAAGTCGATGAACGCGCCGAAATCAATGATATTCGCTTACCGGCGGCATTCAAAGGGATTTCGTTTTCGAAACACAAAAAAACCGAAGTCAAGGCCGCGCTCAAAGACGCTATGCTCAAAGGCAAAATCGAGCCCGCCTGCTACTGGTCGGCCGAATTGGTTTGCGCCGGGCATTATACGGATTTGTGGGAGATTCTTCTAAATTACGTCGGCAAACACATACATTTAGGCAATCCGAAAATCATGATTTATTTAGAAATGCGATACGAAACCTTCCGCACTATCATGACCCAGGGATACTACATCAATGAACTGCAACTCCGCAACAATTCACATATGCGCCGCCTATTTGCCGAAATCATATGCACCATCACCATGTCAAACAAAAAACACAGCTTCGAGCCCATCAAAATCAACCGCGTCGAAGAATTCGATATGACACAAATGACGGAACGATTGAAGGCGCCTTCGACAAAATATGCCGAATCAATATTGCTCAAAGACGACCCGCGAGAACTCTTGATTGCCGTCAATGAATTTGCCTATAACATTTCGAAAGACCGGCTCAATATGACGACGGCGTGTTATTGGATCGAATGGATGATTGAGTTCGACAATATATGTCGCAAACGGAAAGAGCCCGTGTTTGCAGAGCGTCGCCCAAAATTGCCCGTGGAAAACAAATACATGTGTGATATCATATGGATATTGTGGGATGCGATTTTCAAACGCGTGGATGAAATGGGCAATACCTTTATCGAAAAAATCGCCCACGCCTTGCGCAATCTGTTTTGTATCAAATATACGACGGCGGCTTGCAAAAAACGCCGATATTTGTTGTATTTTGCAGTGGCGCTCGTTACCGAACCTGTCCCCACGAACATTGAACTCATTTCAAACAAGGAACTGGTCCAAGGTGTCATTACAAAAATCGACGACATTTACAAACAAATCAAGAAAAACGAGGAAAGCCCAAATACCGAATATTTGTTCAACAATGTGGTGCGCGACAACAATTTCGAAAAATCCATCAAAAAACTGGAACTCATGGAATCCATGAGCGGATTTCCCCGCAACCCGGGACCATAAAAATCTCCCCAATATATAGAAATGTCGCAAACAGAACCGGCCAAAGTCGTCGGAGAAGGCGCCTATGGATGTATTCATAAACCCAGTTTGCGTTGCAAACGCGGCACGAAAAAAATAAAATCATATTCCGGAAAAGTGTCGAAAATCCTGACCGCCAGACACGCCGAAAAAGAACTTGCCGAATATGATATTGTAGCAAATATCGACAAAAACAACGCCTATTATTTAGGCAAACCACTGGAATGTTCCCCCGATAAATCCAAGTATAATGTGACGGCTATTGAAAAATGCAAATACAAAAAACGTATTATGGACGATTTCGACGATTCAAAACTCCTCATTATGCCCGACGGAGGACTAAATTTAGAAAAATTCGCTCAACAAACAAAACGCGCCTACCACGAAAATAAAAAAGCGGGGGGCGAAATCATGGAAACCTTCTGGCTCGAGTTTCATCGCGTTTTCCGCGGCATCAAATCGTTTTTAGACAACGGAATTATGCACTATGACATGAAACCGCAAAACATTGTCTATAACGAGGAAACCCATCGTATGAACCTCATCGATTTCGGTCTTACACGAACCGTCGAGTCTGTCGTGCAATCCTCCAATGATTCGAATAATGGAATGGGACATTATCACTGGTCCTTTCCCTTCGAAACCCAGTTACACAACAAATCGAATTACGAAACTATGGCTAGTTGGAATAACGACGACAAAAAAAATCATTATTTGCAAATATTGAATCATATTGCAGGTGATTATACCGATAGCAACACGCTAGCCTTTCGTAATTTCTTTTCACATATGATATCATTTCATCCAAAACGCGATGTCTTATTCGATAAATACATGAAGGCGTTTTATGAAAATCTGGTCGAAATCAAAGCAGAACATTATGACGCTTTTTTAAAAAAATCACTTGATACCTTTGATGGTTATGGAACGGCAATTTCCATAGCCGTTGTTCTCGGTGTAACCCGAAAATTCGTCCCAAACAGTTTTGCAAAAGACTTGGACGATTTAGTCTGGAATATGACAAATCCGCTCGTGTCACAACGATTTACGCTCGAGCAAAGTATGCAACGCTATGAAGAAATATTGCTAGAACATGTTCTTCCACAACGAAACATGCATTTTGAAAATCATAAACTCGTTTCCAATTCACCTATTCCACAAGATATTGCAAAAAGTATTGAAAGTATCAAGCCAGACGAAATCATGCTGGCAACGGATAAACGTAGTAGTGAAACCAGCAAACCTCTTCGTTTTGATTTAGCCGTGCAAGATTTAAAATGCAAATCGGGCTATGAAATCAACCCGAAAACACGCAGGTGTCGAAAAATATGTGGTGCCGGATATACGCGCCATGTGAAGACGGGTAAATGTGTAAAAACGCAAACGATTTAGTCTAGTGTGAATCAACGAGTTCTTGCCACAGGTTTGCATGACGGCTAGAGCAATTTTGTTAGGATAGTATTGTGTAATACAATTGTATTACACAAACTAGTGAGCGTCATTGCATATACAGGTGCGATTATTTAGCCGGACTCATTATATGAATTTGATGAACCTTGACACATCCAGTTATTCGGCAATCGAAAAACTGTCCGAAATCAAACCCGACGCTGCAAATATATACACATACAAGAACGGCGGTTATGTCATGTTGCCTATTTTTGGAACCATGGAAAAAAAGAACGCTGATGGGGATTTTCAACAATACATTCTATTACACAAACATCCGGGTGTGCCATTTGACAATGAGCTGTTATTTTACACTGTCAAACCAGACAAGAATGGTCAATTACAGTATTACGAAGGGATGACCGGTTATCCATTGTATATTGGAAAATCGTCAGGTGGAAAATCGCGCAAGCGCCATGGTCGTAAAAAACGGAAATTGACTCGACGAATGTGGTGTAAAACAATGTGGTAATTTGTTGGTATTGTAATAGATACAATATCAAAATCTAAAACATGGCACCGAATGCACCGCCTAAAAGACCATTTGCGGCAACAGGTCCCATAGGTTGGGCATAATCATTGCCGTGACTTGGCGCACCATTTCCACTGCGCATCATAAAGTCGTAATTATCTCCATGGGCATGAGATGTAGCAACTGGTGCAGGGGGGAAAATGCCAGTTTGGGGCGCATGATCTAAATAATCGGCTTGGCTTGGAACATGGCGAGTAACATTTGCTTGTTTCACGCGCACTTCGCCCTTGATGTTTTGTTTCGCATTGTCAGAACCGTTCCATAATTCGTCTAAACGATCGACTAAAATATTGACCTTGAGGCCGAGTTTTGTTTGAATACTCAATACAATAATCAAAAAGGCTAAAATAACATTGGTTAATGCTAAATTGTCGTATTTGAAACCACTGTATGTTGGGAAATAGGTAATGATACGATGAATGACGACCATGCCGCAAAACATGACAATCAATTGAATCAAAATTTCGACAAAAAGTTCAATGGTGGATTTTTCAGGGTCGGCCTCGGGAATAAATCGGTTGATTAATTTGTTGAGAACGACGACCGGAATAACGCCTAAAGTAGAATATTGTATAACATTGAAAATTTCGGCTTGTCCGTCTTCGGTAGTGGAAAAAACATGATTAAAAAATGTCTTGGGATGGGATTCTTTCGTTTCGTGTAATATTTCCATGTTATAGTATTGTTAGAAAAAGAATCAGTGGGTAATAAATTCCCGAATCATTGGGAAAATCGGATAAATCGCATCCGCACATGCTAAAGCTATTGCCCGATGTTCTTTTTGTGTCCCATTACCACTTCGCAATTGAATATAATGAACCCAGGAACGCAGTGTGCCATTCATATACATACGCGATTTTGTCATGCCTTCGGGCAATACAGCCCGGGCTTGTTCTTTCGCAATTCCGTTTTCTAATGCCCAGCGATAGGTTTGTTGTGACAATTCGGCTAAATGCAATTGACGCGCATCCCATTCTTTCATAAGTGGATGATCATTGTTTTCAATACTGTTTTGACGATTTTCTAAATCTTGCAAACGAGCTTCGCGACATTCGAATCCTAAATCAGCCACTGCATAACGCTGTGAAAATTCCTGAAACGAAAAGGAACGATGGCGTAGTATTTGCCTGGCAATATCACGAGTCGTCTCGATTTCTAAACAGATACTCACCATTTCTAGAGGCGACCAATGATGATGCTTTAGTAAATAGCGAATCAACTTTTCATTTGTGCTGGTATTCTGTTGATTGGCCGGATTTGACACACGGGCGCAATAGGCCACCATATCTTGCAAACTCTCGTGGTCAGGTGATTGTGAATGACTGATGAGAAGGACGGACATATAGAGTGTTATAGATTGATTTGTTTATGTCGATTCTGGCCAAAAGCCAAATGCCAAAAATTTATTGCGTTCGAAAGTATTTAGACAAATCGTTTTATTGTATATAATCTCATGAGTGCCGCTATCGCCGCCGCTAGAAAAAGAAGAGCCCCTGCATCCGCGCAGACAACCGAATCTGCATCTTTGCAAACAAACACGCAATCTGCGAATACGCAACCAAGTGGTCTCACACTTCCACAAGTCATTGCATTAGTCGATCGTCGTTTGATTGCACTTGAACAACACATGAAAACCCAGCAAGAAACTCCGGCGCAGAAAAACGAAACTGTCGAATCGACCGCAAATTTAGACGTTATTGTGGAAGAATTCAACAGTAGATATGCCATTTTAGCCGAAGAAATCGAAAATATCAAAAACATTGTCTTGAATTTGCAGTCATATACCATGGAGGTGAATAAAACCTTATTAGAAGAGCGCGTGCGCGTATTGTCCGATATTGAACATCCGGTACAAACGTTGAAAATCGATAATACTCGCGCCAGTTTTTCAGCGGATAGCAAAATAGAATTTTTAGAAGAAAGTGACAACTAATTGTTTTTGTCTAAAAACATATAAATGATTATATCGTACAATATGTAGAAAAAAATATACAAAACCCTAGTATATGGAAGATACAAAACAATTATTACAACAAATTGAAAATATAAAAAATCATTACTATGAAGAAAATAATAAACACTATATTTTTAAGCAAAAACAAAAACTCGATTGCGCTGAAAAAATTTCGGCGCAAGTAGATTTTCAAAAACTATTGGATAATACAATATTTATTATTCCAAATACGAGTCATATCCTTTTCAACTATCCCACCTTCAAAACATACGCGCATCCGGGAATATATGATGCAATTATCAAACATGCCATTGACAAATTAGATTACTGTATTCAAAATTACGGATCATATGAAATGCATCTAAATTTAGACACATTTTCTATGTCAGCGGTAAAACGATATAATGATGGAATCTATAAATATTGCCAGGCGTGTTTAGAAAGAAATAGTAATTATTATCAAAAAATTACCAATATGCATATTTATAATGTACCATCCGTCATTGACAATATTGCTATATTGTTAGACGGATTCATTCACCCAGAAATCAAAACGAAAATCATCAAATATACTCGAGAAGAATCGAATATTGTACTTCCTCAATTATATGCGATTTCGAATACTACTTCTTGTGACAAAATTGAACAAACAATTTAAACACTAACTATGTGAATATACATTCAGCTATGAATATTCACATTCAACAATTACAGAAAGCCGAGATTTTCACCGGTCTTTTCCAGCACGTCAAGGCATTTACCGATCATATCAACATCATGTTTGAAAAAGACCGCATGTATATTCAAACCATGGATTCCGCGCACGTATCTATTATAGAAATGGAATTACCGGCGTCGTGGTTTGATACCTATGAACATAAACAACCCGGTACATTGACCATCGGAATCAGTTCAACCATATTATTCAAGGTTTTAGCATCGCGTGAAAAAACGCAATCTATCAATATTCAATGCGATGCTGGGGGTGATATACTGATGATTCATTTCGACAGTGAAAACAAGGCCGAATTCGCCAAACATTTCGAATTGCCGTTGATGGATTTGGACACGGAATTGATGGGTATTCCCGCCATTGAACATCAGGCCGAATTCACCTTGTCGGCTCCGCATTTTGCAAATCTGATCACCCAGTTACAAATGTTTGGCGATTCTATGGACATTGAATGCAATGAAGAAAAAATCATGTTGTCTGCGAATAGTCCCGACCACGGCAAAATGTTTGTCGAAATCAAAATCGACGACTTGACGACCTTTATCATTGACGAAGGTGGCAAGCTCAACTTGTCATTTAGTCTCCAGTATTTACACAACATTTGCCTCTATCACAAATTGGCAAAAGAAATCGAACTCAAATTGAGCGCAGCCTATCCGATTCAAATTATTTATGATTTAGGCGGCGAACATGGACAAAATGCAAAAATAAAATTTTATTTAGCGCCGAAAATCAATGATGAGGAGTAATCCCAAAAACAATATGTAATTACTTAGCAGTAATTACACATGAATGACGACGACGAAGAAACCGAAAACGAAGACCTTATCTCTATCGAATTAATCATCCATATATCAAATCACGCACAGCGCATGTTAGAAAGCTTACCCGACGCCGCGCGTGAAATTTTTATTTACGGTGACATATTGTATGCCTATTTTCAAGAACATCCTACCATAGATATCGAGGGACCTCCACTAGACTATGATGATTATTTAGCCTATATGCGCGAAGTCGAATTTTCTTATCATGATAGCGACGACATCCCTCACGAAATAGTAGAACGCCGCAAACTTATCAACTATTATGTGACGCAGTGGGACATTTATTTCACCTATTACGAAGAAACCCATATGAATGAGTCACTGTCTATCGATTTAGACCGTTTTTACCAGCTAGAAACAATACATATATCACAAATATACACTTATGAACTGATTAATTTGCCCAGCACATTGTCTAAATTATTGTGCAAAGCATGTCAATTGCGCAGACTGGGAAACATACCGGAGAATATCTATATGATTAATTGCAGCGGAAATGTATTGTATTATTTGCCACCAATCTATCATACAAAACTCAATGCCCTTTTTTGCAGTGCAAATCAATTGCGCGAAATTCCTAAATTACCACCCACCCTCGAATGTTTATATTGTTATCATAATTCCCTCAAACGATTGCCTAAATTACCGCCCATCATGACCGATTTATCTTGTGGAAACAATGCGATTCGAGAACTTCCCGAAATACCCGAAAAAATGCAAAATCTCTATTGCGCGCACAATATGTTGATGCATATACCGGTTTTGCCTAAATCACTCCTGAATTTTTTTTGTCAAGGGAATAATATTCGTAAAATCGAGAACTTGCCGCCATTTTTAAAACGGTTTTCGTGTGAAGGTAATCCCATCATGAATTACGGCATCATCCCGCCCTCGGTGAATTATTTGAACCTAGATGGCGAAATCATGTTACTCGAGAGTTAGAAAGGCATTGACTTTTTGCGTTGTCTCTAAAAAATCGCCATCTGCATAAAATACATATGAGAACATTTATAAGTATATTGATTTTCGTGCTGATTGTTTTTCTGTATTTGCACGTTATCCATCAATTCAAAAAAAGCGAAGATTTAGAAATATATGAAATGGACTATGTGAATCATGGACACTTGCAAGAAGTATGCGATGTCCGACAACCCGTTTTATTCGACTTTATGTTAGAGGGTAATGAGAACCTGAACATAGAAAACATTGCAAAAACACATGGTTCATATGAATGTAAAATCAAAGACACGCATGATTATTGGAACACCGAATCCGTTGATTATGTCGTTTTCCCGCTACAAACCGCCCACAAACTCTTTCTCAATGATGCTAAATCACACTATTACACCGAAAACAACGAAATCATGATGGAAGATTCTGGTTTAGCAAAACCGTTGCAAGACGTCGATGAGTTTCTAAAACCCCGATTTTGCGCGCAAACGAAATATGATGTTCTCGCTGGGTCGGACGGAGTCGGACTCCCTCTGCGCTACCATTTGAATTATCGTTATTTTTTGATGGTCACTTCCGGCAAAATTCAAGTGAAAATGACACCGTGGAAGAGCCGCAAATATTTGCATACTATCAAGGACTACGAGAACTTTGAATTCCGTTCGCCTATAAACGTATGGAATCCACAAAAACAATATAGGGATGACATGGAGAAGTTGCGATTTGTGGATTTTGAAGTACATGCTGGACAAGTTCTCTATATACCCCCTTATTGGTGGTATTCTCTCAAGTTCTCGAAACATACCACTATATGTGCTATTACTTACAATAGTGTGATGAATGTTGTTGCGCATAGTCCTTATTGGGGAATGTATTTTGTACAACAACAAAACATCAAGAAAAAGATGGCAAAGACGCTAGACCTAGAACAATTTAGCACAATGGATGACAAAGATAAGGAGGGTAAGGACACGGGAGAACAAATACAAAAACATATGGAAAATGACCATAATATCGTTGTCAATGTTCTCTAAAGTGCAACTTTAGAGAGCTTCGCCTTACCCATTTAACTGCGTCTGTCAATGTGTTATAAGGCATAGCCTTATGCGCTTCGCGTATCCACTGAACTACGCTGTCAATGTTCTCTAAAGTTGCACTTTTAGAAAGCTTCGCTTATCCACTTGACTTCGTCTGTCAATGTGTTATAAGGCATAGCCTTATGCGCTTCGCGTATCCACTGAACTACGTTGTCAATGTTCTCTAAAGTTGCACTTTAGAGAGCTTCGCGTATCCACTGAACTACGTTGTCAATGTTCTCTCATCCTATTATATAAAGATGTGTTGGAAAGAACTTGCAATTACACTTGTGACTTTACTAGCACTCGATGCATGTTACTTCACCGCCACCAGAGAAATGTTGGCCGTGCAAATCGCATCGGTGCAAAGAGTCGCCGTTCAAATGCGTATGATTGGTGCTATAGTATGTTATTTGTTGTTGACAGTGGGCTTATGGTATTTTATATTGCGAGAACGTCGTAGTCCATGGGAAGCCATGTTACTCGGTATGGTGATATACGGTGTCTTTGATTCCACCAATTATACCATTTTCAAAAAATGGACATGGCAAACGGCGGTCATGGACACCCTGTGGGGCGGAGCCTTGTTTGCGATGACCACCCTGGTCGTCTATTGGTTTTCTCCCCGCAAATAAAACCATCTAAAAACAAAACGCTATAACACCCATGCATTGGACAGATATCGACCATTCTTTTTGCGAAGCCGCCATCAATGGATTGCCCGAATATTATAACGCAGTGTCGTCATTGTTTATTTCCGGATTCGGCATATATGGTATGATGAACAGGTATAATGAGCTTTTCGTAGATGTATTATACACAAATCTAATCATTGTCGGATTCGGGTCTTTCGGTTACCACTGGTATGGGAATATTGGCTGGGGATTATTCGACGAAATACCGATGATATTGGCGATTTTTACCGGTATCATTTATGCCGACAATGTCTATTATTTAGCACATCGAAAAACCTGCGAACAATATGCTTCGCTGCAAACGTATATGATTGTTCGCAAAAAAATAAAACTACTGGTCTATTTATTTTCTATGACACTGATTACCATACTAAATGTCATGTCGAATTATCGCAAATGGTTTCCCACTGTGTTTGCATGCGCAGCGGCTTATTTGTACTACAAGATTTTTATGTTACTGCACCTGATGAGCGCATCTGCAAAACACGGCATTACATCAAAAGCCCATTATTCTTTAGCGACGATTGCACTCAGTGGAATCATATGGATGACGACGGAAGTCTCGTGTAATTCGATTCATCATCCCGTGTTTTTAATCGGCCATCCACTATGGCACTTTTTTATTGGCCATGGATTTTACAATTTGATTCAAGTGGTGTATTTTATCAAAATCAATAACGGTACCTACTATTTACGTTATAATTCCATGTATCTATTGTACCGTAGTCCGGCGGCGGCTATACACCGTGAAGATTTGAAATAGGACAATTTATTTATCGGTAACGTTGTCCATTTGAAATATTCAAGGGTGTAATATACATAAATAACTATATAGAATCATTATATGCATATAGTATAATATGATTTGGTTATTTTGTTATGTATTTGTGTATTGTAATATAGATCCGCTTCTGAATAAATATTATTTGGGTAATATTACCAATCCTCATATCAATACACAACTTGTGTCTCATGACGTAGAATTCACCTATTCTATCAAAGCGATGAATCAATTTATTATCGGTGTCTATGCCATCTATATTGCCCATTTTTTATTCTTGTCGAAATCGCACAATAAATATTCAGTAGCCTTGTCATTTATTTATCTCAAGTATGTTTTCAATATTTTTTTATATGACCAGATGCGATTATGCGATTTAGAATTTAGTCGATATATCATGTGGGTATTTGCCACCCCGCTCATGTTGCAAATGTATTGTAATGTCAATAATATGTCTATGAATGAAATCAATGTCCAGTATCATATACTTCCGGTATGTATGAACTTAGTGGTATATCCCTACAAATATACGCAGCGTTACTATGTGTTTATGGCTATAGCCTATGTACTCTATGGGTTGTTTTTCGTGACGTTGTATAAACGTAAAGACAAGAAATTTACGAATATATTCATTACCATATGGCTAGCGTTTTTTGTCATCAACACGTTGGACTTGTTTCAATTATGTAATTTGCAAACGATTCAACTCTTTTACAACGTGGCCGATATGATTGGTAAAGTCACCACGAATTTTGTCATACACGATTATCGCGAACAAGAATTGCGGTTTTTGGAAAATATTGATTTGCAATGCACACATTTTATTTCGACGATGTTGAAACATATACAAAATTACAGCAACGACAACAAAAAATTATCAAGCGCATGCGAAAAATTCGTTGCGTTTTCAAGAGAACGATTTATTACGAAAATCCCCGAAAATCGCGATGCACTGAAACATGAATTGTTAGAGAAATTATTACCGTTAGGAATGGATAAAAGATATTTAGCGGATTCAACGAATTCGAATAGTTCAAAACAATTTTCCATGATTTGCGTCCTTTTTACGGATATTGTGAATTATACGGAACTGGCGAAACAATATGACGACAAAACCATTTTTGAATTATTGAATAACGTCTATCGCACCTTTGATACCATTATCAAGAAATATTTGCATTTGCAAAAAATCGAGACGATTGGTGATGCCTATATGGTGGTGGGTGATATTTATCGCACAACAAATAACCATCAGGTGGTGGTGGAAGAAATTGTCAATTTGGGAATTGATTTTGTGAAAGCCATCAAAACCATTGAAACGCCGGATGATATTCCATTAATGATTCGGGTTGGAATCAATTTAGGAAAAGTGAGTATTGGTATTTTAGGGAGTGAAATTCCGCGACTATGTGTGGTCGGAAATGCCGTGAATATTGCTTCGCGTCTGCAATCTACCGCCGACGCAGATTCGATACAAATGAGTCATCACATTTATGAAAAAATCTGCGATACAGATTTAGGAATGAATTATGAAATTGTAAAAAAAGATAATGTATTTCTGAAAAACATCGGGTCGGTAACAACATATAATATTACCCCCCCATAATCAAGGAGTGAATTAGTTAGTATAGTGTTCATAAAAGTGTCTCCATGTCCATTGTTCGGTTGGTTTGCCTAAACAAAGTTCGACAATTTGTCTAGGCTGTTCATCAGTGTCATAGTAATATTTTTCGTGGAACTCTTCTTCGAAGGGGTCCACGAATGTCACGGTTTTGTTTGTATGGTCTATCACGCCGCCATGAGAATCAATACGGCGTTGCCACAAGGGTGATTTCGCCGCATAATACATCCATTGTTTCGACCACATATCATAAAGTGTTTGTCTATCATAGCTGGCGTGGTCGTGTTCAAAGATTTGTGAAACGTGTGTGCGAGGGGAATATTTGAGAACATGTTTGAGAAGCTTGTCTGGTTTATCCGTTTCCACATTGATGTAGGCCTGGACGTCTTTTTTTTCTAGCACAATAACGATATGGGTTGCGCGCTTATGTGTCATAGGTTTGATTTGTTGTATGAGTTCAGGATCTTGACAAAAACTGGTGACGAATTGGGTGATGTTCGCGGGGCGGTCGGCTAAATGCCAGACGACGGTGCCTAGTAACCAGTACTGGTCAGGGTTCTCGTCCCATTTGTCTTTTTGTTGTTGGACGAAGCGTTGGACTTTGGGGGAATACATGGAGGTGGATATATTTAGGAGAGTGGTGAAGGCGTCGTCTTTGAACCCGGAGAAATAGAGTTCGTAGGCCCAGTAGAGGGCTTCTTGTGGTGAATGGTCTAAGATCGAGAGGAGTAGCGACGATTTGACGTCGTCGATGACATACAAATATCGCGAAAAGGCGAAATTGGCGGATTCGAGTTCTTGGAGTTCAAGTGTAATATTTTGTGTCATTTTTGTTTTTGCCGATTGCTAAATGGGCAAAAACAGCTTCAATTTTGTAATTGTTTTTAAGTGGATTGGTCTGTATCCTCGGGGTTCGCTGGATTTTGACGAATCAATCGCTTGTAAAACGTCTTGTAGGTATTTTGCAATTTGTCGTATTTCATATTGAATTTGCCGTCCATGAATCGCATGTCGATGTTCTCAACAACCACTTTGTCCTGCAACATCGTGGTGCGCATCATGTTTTCCGTAAAGGCATCACCGATGGA
>Ga0214923_10005661_pt1 | contig 14414 bp, 9 predicted proteins | sample LL1510_MetaG_FD_177993 | JGI IMG/M metagenome (GOLD analysis project Ga0214923, IMG submission 177993) | Freshwater microbial communities from Lake Lanier, Atlanta, Georgia, United States - LL-1510 | ecosystem: Environmental > Aquatic > Freshwater > Lake | place: USA: Georgia | collected 2015-10-15 | reverse complement strand
GTCGAGGTCCTTGCAGGAAGGCCATCAGATGTAGAAGAATATATAACCATATCCTCTACACCATTAGACCCATTTAGCCATGTATATAACATAACTAATACATATACAAGTATTAATATGACTACAGCATATAATATCATCATAGTTGCTTCCATTATTCTATTCTATTGGTAATAAATAGTTTATGCGTAAGGACTTGACCACTGTTCCATTGGATTGGGTTTTTTCGGAGTAGTGCAATTTCCACCCGGGCACCAGAAGTTTTCAGGAAGTGAAGGTATCAAGGATGCATATAATGAATTCAAATCAATTGGCATATATGGTTTTCCAGAAGTATCTACCGTGTTAGTTAATAAATCACGAACTTCATTAGCATTTAATGCAGTTGGAGAAAGACTTATTAATGCAATCTTACCCGTTAGCCGTGGATCACCGACTAAAAGGGGTGCAGTTCGATCAAAATCGGGCATTGCCGTACATGTGTGCGAAATAATTAGTTTTCCATTCAAAAAAATATTAAATTTACGACCCTTCTTTATAATAATAACCGAACTCCATCGTTGCATTGGAAATTCGGGAATATCAATATATTCTGGTTTGTTGCTACCCTTTATAAAAATTTCAAAACGGGCAGGTGCTAACGTCATTCCACGACCTGCGTCTGGTGCAATTAGAAGTTTTAAGTTTTGTTTACCGCATATTTGAACCACATTTGCATATTCATTTCCAGTTACGATTGTTTGTTCATTACTAGTAGTTAAATGTAAGTAACCAGTTCTATCACTGACACGTGGATTTATATAAAAAATAAGCGAAGACCCCTCACTAGAAGACCATAGCATATGTAATAATTCACTTGTAGCAACTTGTGTTGGTATATCTAATGGAAGTTCATTAGGACCCACACGTTTAACTTGGTTTGGAATAAAAATATACGATAATGAAATATAAGTCAAGTATGAAAATGTACTAATTACAACAATTACTAATATAAACTGAATAATTCCAGAAACATCATTAAAATAAAAGATAATTGAAAATATAGCTGCTATTAATACTATAAATACAACTGCAATTTTAATTTTTTCCATTATGCTCATAGTTTCAACCGCATTTGTCGCACTTGTGCTTAAACTATTAAATGTGCTTGATGCAGTTGTGCTTATAGAATTAAATTGATTCATTGCACCTGGACTTAAAGTATTCAGTGCACTTGTTGCACCCGCGCTTAAATTATTTAGTGCATTGTTTGCACCTGGACTTAGACTATTTAGTGGATTTGGTAGACTCGCGCTTAGACTATTCAGTGGACTTGTTAGACCGGTACTTAGAGTATTCACAGTGTTTGTTGCAGCTGAGCTCGGAGTATTCACTGTGTTTGCTTGATTTGCTGTGGCCATCTATTAGGTTTATAAGATAAATCTTTTATTAGTTGTTAAGTCACTTATACACCCTTCTTTCCAGATGAGATAAATCTTTCATTACGTGTTAAGTCACTCATGCGCCCTTTCATTTCAGATGAAGATACTACATAGCCAAATGCTCTTACATTTAGAACCCCGATACCACTTGATAGAACTTTAGGAGGAGAACCAGATTTAATATTTGATGTTGCGAGAATCTTATCGCCACTTGATGGGGATTTTGGAACAGATGTAATTGTTTTTGTATTTACTAATAGACCATTCATATACGCTTCCATTATATTCTGAGACATTGTTATGCCAATTCGGAAAGAAGTGTGTATAGGAACATTATCTATACTAATACTTTGCTGAAAACCAGCTGAATCAAATGAAGTAATGTATACAGTATTCTTATTATTATCAAGGGATACTTGTAAGGTTGGATGATTTATACCTTGTCCAATGAAAAAGAAGACACGCATATTCTCTTCAGGTGGAAGGCTCTGTGGATACTCGTCGTGTATATAGACATCAATTGTTAAAGTATAGGAGGTTTGAGCTTCTAAAACGCTTACTGAAAGAGGAGCTATATATCCAGCCCTTGGAGGGGGGACTGATCCAATCGTTATATCTCCAATACTGTCGGCATCTATCCAAAATACCTGTGATAAATCTGTGCCGGGTATTGGAATATAACCAGCACCGCCAGGAATTCGTTGAAAAATAGGTGTAACCCATTGATCAACACCGAGTAAGATAATTCCAATTAATAAAATACCGGCAATAATATACATTAGTATGCGAACAAATCCAGTGCCCTCAACTGGGTTACCAACTACTTTTTTTGCCTCTGACACTGCCTTAGATGAAGTTGGAATACCTATATCCTTTCCAAGAGTTGATACATTTTTCAACACTTGTGAAATTTTATTAGCACGACTCTGATCCATATCTAAATTACTCTCTCTTTTTCCTGGTGACAGTTTTTTTCTTTTTATCTAAGGTATTAGCCTTAGGATTATATCCAATACGCTTATAATAAGGGAGAGAATCCTTTGCCTTGCAATCTACCAGCTTCTCTCTCAGATAGCAAACAAAGGAAACACGACTAAAGAGTTTTTCGATACCCTGGGTCCCTGTTTCTTTATCATTTCTGTAAACGTCTTTCAGACCTGAATTTGTTTTCTTATCTTCAGCGGACTCAGTGAGTTCCGTATTACAGTGCCACTCGTGCACATCCATGGCTACAAAATCGCCTGTTCTCAGATTAATGCCGACCTTATAACGTGGGAAAATGGTGAATCCGCCACCGTATTTTCCTCGTTCAATTACTGATAGATTGCCAAACCCGGCCTTCAGATCGCCTGCATCCATGTGGAGACCAGTGCGGAAATTACGGTTAATTGTGACTGAAGAGAAGGCAGTATCTTTAATTTGGAATGCAGGATTCCCTGCAGCTCTCTTATGCTGAACCTCGTAGCGATCAGGCACTAGTTTCTTGAAGAGTCCATCAATTGCCTCAATATAAGGTAGCCCTGCCTTGTATTCATTAAAATAGCGCTGGGTATAGGATGTTAGACGACACGGTAGTCCCATAAAGGGTGTCTTCTCAAAGTATCCGAGAACGCTGCTAAAGACATTATTATTGACACGCATCTTAGAGAGTTTGCCATTTTCCATGTATTGTGCTGACCACCCCTTGATTGATTTCTTAGCTAACTTTCGGCGTGTCCAGTATTTGGATTTCACGTCAATTGGACCAGCTGCGGCTCCACGATTTCTGGATGCGCCGGCAGCATTATAGAAACTCTTCCAGCCGAGTTTTACTATATCATGGGGAATCACATTTTTTCTGAGCTTGAACAGGAGCCGCTTACCTCCTGGCGCTTCCGGGTCCTTTCCATAAACATCAATATCTTCATCATATATGGTATCTGCATCTTTTTCACTAAAATATGTTCCTTCTCTCGCCTTAATTTCATCATTGGTTAGTTTTGGCTCTAGAATAACTTCTTTTACCGTTTCCTTCGGTTCCCTTGCAGGCTCCTTGGGCAACTGGAGGCCTTCAAATAATTCTTCATCTGAGATAGCCATCTACACTATAGCTTTATTTTAAGACTATAGAATAGAAGGTATGCCAACGCCCAGGTCTATTTTAAAGAAAACACCTGCTAAAACTACAAGAAAAACTCCACTTAAATTTAATCCTTCTGTAACAAGAAGAAAAACATTTTCTCGGTTTAACGGAAACAGTAACAATGGTGTTAATACTAGTTATTTTAACAGGATAGAAGGACTTCACCCTGAAGAAGGGCTAGGGGCTATAGGAAATGCACCAATATTACCTGCTGGATCATCATTACGTTGGAGAAGTATTCCAATAGATCCAATTACTGCACAATCTGAAAATCTTCCACTAGCACCAGGATCTGTAACTGAAAATATAGGATATAAAATAGCAAGTAATCTTCATAAAGAATTAATAGATATTAGCCCTGCTGCAGCAGCCCGTGCCGCAGCAGCCCGTGCTGCAGAAGCACTATCATTATCTCAAAAAGTATATCCAGGAAAATCTGTAGGATTACCTAGATCTATAGAATACTCTCAAGGATTACAGACAAGGCCATCTGTAAGATCACCTAATTCATTAACTCGTTTAGTAAGTAATCCTCTTAGCATTCTTAAATTACGATCACTTCCTCCTCATTTACGATCAGCCTCGCAATATGCACCCGCAGGCCCTAATCATCTACAAGATTTAATAGAATATTTAAAAATTTATAAGGTAAATTGGACTAAAATGACAAGTGAGAGAAAAAGATTATTAGCATCAACATTTGGTCTTTATTTAACAAAATTTCACGATGATTTAATTACTTCTTCTTTATATAAAACAGGTGGAAGAACTAGACGTAAGAGAAGAACTAATTAGTTGCAAGTGCTTATTTGTTGGCATACTAAAGAATACTTTAAATCGCGGCGTTTACTGCAATTATCTTCAATATTGCCTGATTATCAGCATCCATTAAATCTCTCATTTACTTTATAATAATTCAATAAGATATAACATATTGAATTATTTATTAATGATATTATAATGAAATTAATGAAAATTACGTGTCTTATTCTTGCGTCTCTTTCTTAATTTTCTTGTTTTTAATTTATATTTCCTTGAGCCACCTTGTTTATTTGTTAATGCTAGGGTTCCAGGTGGTAGTGGTTTTTGCCGTCCTTCAAGCATCGCTGTAAGGTTTGCTGCAACTGTTGGAATGTTAGCTGGCGGTGGTATTAAATCTGGATTATTATTCTGTAGTCCTGATGCAAAATTCATTGCATTTCTCCGTCCCTGCGGTTGTCCTGAGTTTGCTGCCAGCACCATTCTTTTCTCTCCTTGCATACCTTCCTGCTGAGCTGGAGCTGCTGAGGAGGCAGCTGGGGCTGCAGCTGGGGCTGCAGCTGGGGCTGCAGCTGGAGCTGCTGAGGAGGCAGCTGGGGCTGCTGCTGGGGCTGCTGCCGCAGCCGCCCCTGCCCCCCCTGCCCCCCCTGCCGCTGCGGCCGCTGCCAATGTAATTCCTCCAACCGCAAGATTACCTGCAGTTCTAGCAGCACCAGCCATTAAATATGCAGTTCCACTAGCTGCAGCAGCTCCAGCACTAATAGTGTTGAATACTGATTTTTTTAACCTTTTATCTACTGCTTCTATTGCAGCAAAAAAACTTTGAATAATAGCCATTGATTGTATACTATTTGCTTCTAATAATCCAGTAATATTTACTTTAAAGTCAGCAAAGGCGCTCCTGTCCATTAATAGTGTAAGATCTAAGAAGTCTGTTTTTTTTATTTCTAATAAAAATTTGTCCTCACATTGTTTTAATAATTGGCTCATTGATGATCCTCGAAGAATACGTGCTAATTCTTCTCTATTGTCTACTATTGCTGCCCTAAAATTTTGTAATTGGCCTTTTACAAATAAAGTATAATTCGTAATTAATACACCTATTAATACACTTTTAAATTTAGACAATATTTCTTTTTCATCTTTTTCTAATTGGGCTAAATTAGATGTGGCACTTCTATAAGCAATCACTGCTGGATGTCCTAAAAAACATGCTGCACCAGCAGCAAATGTACAGGTACCATTTCGCAATGCTGTAAAATTACTTGTTAAAAACGTCACAGCGCTGGATGTTGTTGATGTAACTGCTCTAGTAGCAGCTGTAGTAGCAGCTGTAACTCCACTTCCTTCTGCAAGACCAGAAAGTGTTGCTGAAGCAAGTCTTCCAGTAGTACTGGCCGCTCCTCTTGCTAGAAACTCTGCACCACTTACAAGCGCTTCAGGAGCAGAACTTATACTGTTTGCTACATAGTTTCCAGCAGCAGTTATACTGCCCATTAATCCTGAGTTAACTACGGTTGCAGTAGGCACTGCCGCTGCAGCCGCCGCCGCTGCAGACGCTGCAGACGCTGCCGCCGCCGCCGCCGCCGCCCCGCTTGGCGGCGATGCTTCTGCAGCTTGATCTGCTGGAGTTAAATAATATGCTACTCCAGTTCCAACCAAAGTTACTGCAATAATGCCAAGGGTTAATGTTCTGTTAAATATCTCACGATTTAATTTACGTGCTGTATTTCTACGTTGTTTTTTTACACTTTCTATCTTATCAAGAACAGGATTTCTTTTTAAGACATTTTCAATCATTCTAACAAAGTTAGTAAGACGTTGATTACCTCTTATTTCTGAAAAATGGTTAGTAGGGGTAGAGGTAAAGAATCCTTGTTTTTTAAAAGGCTTATTAAGATTATTTAGTTTAAAATCGTCATCATTTAATGATTTGGCAAATTTTTCTAAAATATTAATATCGTCATCAAATTGTTTGTCTAATTCTGCCAAGGTTTCATTTAATTTAGAAGTTGAATATGGTCCACTTTCTGATAAATCATAAGCTAATTCTGCATTACCCTTTAGGTCAAGTAATTTCTTATACCCTGTAACCAATTGTGTAGCTGCTGCTACACAATCACCTAGATTCTCAATATCAAGTTTATGTTCTAATGCAGTTTTAAGAGTAAGTGATCGTTCTCCTGTTAATAAACTTTTAACTATATCTTGTATTTTTTTCTGTGAAGATTGAGCTACTTGAGATCCAGGACCTTTATACTCTGCCAACAGTCCTTCAAGTTGTTCGAACTTTGCTGCATTTGCTGCTGCTGCTGGGGCTGCTGCTCTTAGGGCTGCTGCTCTTAGGGCTGCTGCTGGTGCTGCTGCTGCATTTGCTGCTGCATTTGCTGCTGTTGCTGCTGCATTTGCTGCTGCTGCTGCTCTTAGGGCTGCTGCTGCTGGGGCTGCTGCTGCTGCTGCCTCTGCCTCTGCTGCTGCCTCTGCTGCTGTTGCTCTTGCTCCATGTTCTCCTGGCTTGTTAAAATTACCAACACCTGAAGGTTTTTTACCATTTGGCGATCCATTACCACCTCCACCACTCATTTGAAATTCTCTATACAAATCAAATTCATCACCATTTTTAGAGCCACCATGTAATGGTGCTGTTTCAAGTGTTCCAAGTAATGTTCTTACTACTATTACCATTTGATCCTTTTCAGCCATTGATATACATGACTGGAACATGTATGCTGCATTGAATGCTACAATATCAGTGGTTGTGTTTAAAGAATCATCTATTTTTCTATTATTTACGATAATAGAGATTAATTTGGAAAATTTTAATAATAATGTTTTCCATTTCTCAGGAGAAATCTGGTCAAACATGTTATTAACCGGGATTATCGGGACACTTGGTCCACCATACAATAGCAGTGTTGGATATAAATTAAAATATAAGTTAATCAATAATGCTTGATCCATATCTAATATAGTATTATACATTCTTGCGAGGAATACTAAACCAAATAATTCCTCCAATCACTGCGCTCACCGCAACTCCCGCCGCGATTCCCTTCAACATTGCCTGATTATCAGCCTCCATGAAATCATCAGCCTTGATTACTGGTGTCTTACCACGTGCACCAAGGCGCGTATAATACTGGATTACTTCAGTCTCCGTAAATTTCCGTTTCCCCAACATTACATTCACCTCATTGTGTAAATCTACCGTCCAGCGGAATAATTCCGTCCTCGAATCAATGGATGCTGTAATAGGCAGTTTAGCCATATGGGATGTATAATGTGCTCGGCAAATTGGGCAAGGTATAATATGCTGTAATGATTCGAAAAACTCCTTCATAGCCTTCTTATCTGAGTAAGTAGGCTCCTGAGGATATCCTAGTGCCGCTATATGTATTGTATGCCAGAAAAAGGGGCCCCAGACCTCTGGAGGAACATGCATTACTATCTAATATACACAAAGACACTCTAGGAGTCACCTAAGACGCATTATTCAGTATATAATCAGGGTGCATTAAGCACAATGTTAACATTCTACCAAAAAAATGAGAGCATGTGCTCAAATTGTGGAGGGACCGGGCACGGATATCGTGTATGTATAGAACCAGTTTCAAGTTATGGAGTTCTAGTATTTAGATGGATAAGCCGTAGTGGGGTATGGCCACAAGTCAATGAATTCTGCAAGGATCCTATCAATCCAACTGGGATTACAAGCCTAGTTCCCCAAGTTCTGATGATTCAAAGAAAGGACTCTCTCGGATTTATGGATATTATGAGAGGAAAATATAAGGTAAATGAACCCGAATATATCAAGAAACAACTCAAGGGTATGACTGAGGGTGAGCGTCAAAAACTCAAGTCAATGGAATTTGAGGATATCTGGCATGAACTTTGGGGATCCGATACTGAATCTACACAGCGATATGTGCATGATCGTGTAAATTCCAGGGTGAAGCTTGCTGAACTGCGAGCGGGAGTTAAGCTACCAAATGGCGAACAGTATTCACTTGATGATCTACTCCGGCAAGAGCCTGCACTATATACTACACCCGAATGGGGGTTTCCTAAGGGTCGCCGTGATCCGTATGAATCAGATATTCATTGTGCATATCGGGAGTTGGAAGAGGAGACAAGTATAACTGAACAAGAATTATTTAAGGTAATAAATATTCAGCCATTCATTGAACAATTCTATGGATCCAATAATATTCATTATAGGCACACATATTACATTGCTCAATACGTGGGCGAAAGAGATATATCATATAATAAATTAAATTCTGAAATGACACGTGAGATTGGTAATCTAGCATGGAAAAATCTGGATGAAGCGATTCTCTTGCTTCGACCTGAAAATTTAGAAAAACGTAGTATATTATTGCAACTTGCAAATTTATTACGTAATTATTCACCTGTGCTTCGTAGTGAATTAGTAGGCAAGAGCTTAGGTCTAGCCCAAAGGCTGGACCAAGGTCTAGCCCAAAGGCTGGACCAAGGTCTAGCCCAAAGGCTGGACCAAGGTCTAGCGCCCGCAAGTATAAATGAAAATACCACTGAAGAACAGTATGTCTTCACCGGCCAATCAAACGGCCCAAGCGGCCCAATTTCAGGAAAGATGGAAAAATCAAGAAGACTCTTCGGAGCGAGACAAGTTACTCGCAGAGTTTCAGACATTTACCGCTCCAACCAGGGCAGCAACACTGAGGGGTCTCGATCCAATGTCAACCAGGGAGCAACAGGGAACACTATATCCAGACATTAATGACGAAGCCTTCCTAAAGAAACTTCTCGGTAAACGCGAATTCAGAGAAACTAGACAACCAAAGATTACTGATAAGACTCTTGAGCAAAATGTCTGTGATGTAGATGAATTTGAATATACGTCTTCTCAGAAATTTGTCTCGCAATTTATTTCCCCCAATACTCCCTATAATGGCATACTGCTCTATCATGGTGTAGGTGTAGGTAAGACTTGCTCTGCAATTCTAGCCGCCGAAGCTTTCTTACAACTCAGCCCCAAGAACAAGGTCTACATCCTGGCACCCCCAGCAATCCAGGCAGGATTCTACAGAACTATTTTTGATAGTTCTCGCATAGTGTTCGGTAAGGATGATCAACAGAATCAGCATGAAGGCTGCACTGGTAACCGCTATCTTGAACTTACACAGACTCTCTATGAACGCGAAAAGAAGGATATTGAATTACGTGTGAGTCGTTTAATAAATAAGCGCTATGCCATCATGGGTTACGTGGCATTTCGTAATATGGTCCGCGATATTAAGGCGCAGATTGCTTCCACGCTGCCTGCAAGACGAAAGGAAGAGCAAAATACTATTCTCCTACAACGTGCTCTCAGTGGATGTTTCTTCATTGTTGACGAGGCCCACAATCTGAGAGATGCCGCTGAGGGAGCAGAAGATGACGATGATGATCTGGGTGATCGCAGTGATGCGTCTGCTGGCAAGAAACTTACGCCAATGTTACGCGAAGTCTTGCAGAAATGTGAGGGCAATAAGCTCATGTTAATGACTGCAACTCCAATGTATAATAGTTACAAGGAAATTGTTTCCTTACTAAATCTCTTACTCTATGTTGATAAGACCCCTAGACGTGAGCCAGGCGATAGTGATACCGATATTCGCCTCTTGACAGATTCTGATATAGTCTTTGAGAAGAAAGTAGTAGATGGCAAGGAAATAGAAGTTCTGTCTGCTTCTTCTGAGCGAAAACTTGTGGCAATTGCGAATTCCCATGTAAGTTTTATGCGTGGTGAAAATCCCAAGGCATTTCCTGCGAGACTTGATCCTGCAGATGAGATCCGTGTGCAGAGCTGGCCAGATTTTAGTCCAAATGGAACAACTGAACTAAAGGTTGATGAAAAGTCCAATGCTCTCCAGCTACCTCTGGTAAATTGCGAGCTTCACGGAGAGCCTCTGGCAGTGATTAAGGCAATGACGGAGAAACTAATTGCCGCAAAGGGTGTTGGTATTCGGACCATTGATACGCTCCTTCAGGCAGGCAATTGTATCTTTCCAAGTATGGGCGAAGCCACTGGCTCAGGCGAAGCCATAGCTACCTCTTTAGAAGGCCGCGTAGGATCTGAGGGATTCCAGACGTGGTTTTCTACAAGAGCCGTCGGTGGAACCTTTGAGGGAACCCGTCTTTCCATCTTACCCCAATATACTCCAGCTGATGCGGAAGAATCCTATGCCTGGATGATTGCATCTGAGGATGGGCTAGGTCAGGCATCTCCTAAGTTCAATCGCGTAATCAATAGTATTCGCACGGCTTCAGGTATATCATTTGTCTATAGTCGCTTTGTGGAAAATGGGGCCGTTATTTTCTGTCTTCTTCTTGAAGCAAATGGCTATATGCCCTGGGGTCGCTCTGCACCACTATTCTCGAAGGGGCCCATCCAGGGACCTGCAGGAAAGCAGTGCTGTAAGTGTCACAGAAAACAAGGGGAGCATACTGCGTTTGTGGCTAGTGATCCAGAGACTCGTGATAATCATAAGTTTAGCCAGGCCTACTATACCTTACTCACTGCAAGTGACGTCAATACAGTTGAGAAACAATCACTGCCTCTATCGCCCAATAACGTAGCAGTCATTAACGCCGCGCGTAATCAAGAGAATAAGGACGGTTATAAGATAAAGGTAGTGGTTGGATCTCAGGTTGCAGGTGAAGGTCTAGATTTACGGTTTATCCGTGAAATCCATATCCTGGAAGGCTGGTTTCACTTATCCAAGGAGGAGCAGATTGTGGGTCGTGGAATTCGTTATTGCTCCCATAATGCCTTGCCTAAGGCTAAGCGTAATTGCACTATTAATCTCTATGTGAACACATTTCCAGAAGAAATTAATAAGGAGACTATTGATTTATATTCTTATAGAACTGCCATGAACAAGGCAGTTCGTGTGGGTAATGTGAGTCGTGCTCTAAAGAGGGGTGCTGCAGATTGTAATCTTAATCGCGATGCAATCTTAGTGACGGGTCTATCAAAGAAACCCGCGCTTGATGAGGACGGTAATCCAAATATGCTGGATAGCCAGGGTAATCCTCGCCCTGTAGATCTAAATGATAAGGATTTTACACCGACCTGTGATTGGATTGCCTGTAATTATGCTTGTGCACCCTCCTTAAATTTATCTGATAAGAAGGAAATGCCAGACGATAATGGAACCTATGATATGTTCGCCGCGAGATTTGCAGAGCAGATGTTAATTCAGAATCTGAGGGCCGCATTTAAGAGACAACCGTGGTATCATTGGGATAAGCTGGTTGCTATATTCAAGGATATACCACGGGCGACATTAATTAGTCTACTTCTCAAAATCATAAATAATCAGTCGCTGATTTTTGAGAATGGAAATCTACAGGGGCACATTATTTTCCGTAATAATTTATTTCTCTTCCAGCCAAATAAGATTCAGGATGGGGCAATTCCGATTTCCTTTCGCCATGGTGTATATCCAGTAAGACGTGATTACTATGAGCCCAAGATGGCTGCGGCCAAAGGGGCAAAGGCTCCTGTTACAGTTGCTATTAAGCCTGCGACACTTGCACCTTTGACGGTAGCTCCTGAAGCTCAGGCTTCTGAAGCTCAGGTTGCTGAAGCTCAGGCTTCAGAAGCCCAAGGCCCACAAGATATGCAAAAGGCAGGTGTTTTCTGGACAAGATCAATTGATTGGATAAATAGCTGGTGCAAGGAAGATGCCACAAAGGAAACCATGAATGAATATATTCCTCCCCAGCTTTCTCAAGCTATTCTAGAATATCTAGACGGCGATATTAAAAAGAAGGATATTATTGAAAAGAGTCTAAAACAACTCCAGTGGTGGGGAAAGGCTCTTGTAAATACTCCCACCCCTGGTGGCCTCAAGGACTTGAAACGTGTTGCCAAGGAATTTATCTGGGATTCCTTTTTTAAGGGTAATGAACAAGTGTCTATGATTGAAGTTCCTCTACCCTCTGCAGAAGAAGGAGGTAGTGAGCAATTTGTAAAGGAAGGCTCAATTACTGCAACGCGATATTTAGACTTGGTCACAAAGGAACCAGTGTATTTCTGTGGCGGAGGTACTATATGCCCTCCTTCTGTTACTAAAATTCTACTAGCATCTAAGACTGACCTAGTAGTAAATGCCAAGGCGAACAAGATTACTGCATCTCCGCTGTATGGGTTCATGGTGATCTGGGAAAATGCAATTATGTTCAAGACAAATTCTGCTACAAATGCTGAGGGAGCTCCACCTGGCCCAGGGGCTGCTTGCTCTATTGTCAGCACGGTAAAAGGGCATCGTATGAAATTGGTTGAGCTAGGCATAACCCTGCACCGATTCACAGGAAACCACTTTGAACTTCTTGAAGATATACTGGCTACAGGTGCCAGAAAGCTAGTAGGTGCAGTGCCATTCTGTGCTCTGATGGAAATTGTCCTACGCTGGATGGATATTCGCAAGGACTTATACGGCGGAAAACGATATTTCTATAGACCTCTTGCGTCTTATTATTCTAAGCATAAATCAAAGAAGTAAAGTGATATGTATTTTATGAATGTTATTTTTGGGAAGCTACTGAAGGACAATCATACCATTGTAATGATATATTATTAGGCAATTCATTAGTTTCCTTTTAAGAATAATTTTGCATGTCTATCATAGTTTAAATATACAGTTATAGTTTTTTAAAAATTTCTAATATTAGATAAAATGATACCCATTATATTATATACACATTCTGAATATAGCTTTATATGGAATGCTACTATATCATTATTACAAAAATATGCTACTGGCTATAAAATTTATTGGTTATCAGATTCATTAGTTAATTATGTATTACCCCAAAACTTTATAGTTTGCATATATGACCCCAAGTTAAATTGGAGTTTAAGATTAAAAAAATATATAAATACAATTAATTCTGATTACTTTATATATTTACAGGAAGATTGGTTATTAATAGATACTATAGATAATGGTAAAGTTACATATCTTGTGAATTATATGAAAGATAATGCTATTGACTTTATGATGAGTTATATACGTAAAGAAGCAACGTTTATAGAAAAATCAATATATGAAGGATATGAGTTTTTTAAAATTAAAGGTCATTTTTTTCAACCGGCTATTTGGAACAAGAAATTATTTATAAAAATACTTGATTTAGATATACCACTAAAAAATTATGAAGAAGATATTGTAAATAATATAACAGAAAATGCAAAATGCTATTCAATAATATATACAATTACAAATGATGTATCTATTCCTACATTATATTTTCCACATATGCACGCGATTAATAAAGGAAAATGGACATTCATTAAATACCCTTGCCTTAAGGCACTTATTGAAGAATATGATATTGATACTTCATCACGAGGTATAGATACAACATGGTTAACTAATTTTCAGTAATCTTTTTTTTAATACTAACACTTAAAATTGACTATCTAAGCCTACAATAGACAGGTACAATGGAGACTGAAGCATTCTTTCAAGAAAAAGTATACCTCACTCCCAAGGATCTGCGCAATGACATTGAATCCGTCGACGATATCCTGCTTGAGAAACTCAAGGAGCGCCTTGAGCAGCGGTGTTCTCCTAATGGCTATGTGCTCCCTGGTAGCTTAGAAATTCTCACGAGATCCACGGGCATGGTTGATTCTGGGCGATTCTCTGGTGACTGGGCATTTCTGGTGAAGGCTAAGGGCCGCGTGCTTCATCCGCCTGAGGGGACAATGGTTGAGGTGGAGGTGCTCAAGTCAAATAAGATGGGTATATATGCAGTCTATGAGAATGCAATTAGGCTAATGGTTCCTCGTGACTTACATCTGGGCGATGAGGAGTTTGATAGCTTGAAGGTAGGTGATAAGATAAACGTGGAGATCCAGAAGTCCAGATTTCAGCTGAGAGACCCATTCATTGTGAGCGTAGGTATCTTTAGAGGTTCTGGTTCTGTCACGCAAGTTAAGCCACAAGCAGCGACACAACTCAATCAGATCTCTGAAGAGAGTAAGGAGGGCGAGGAGGGTGAGGAGGGCGAGGAGGGTGAGGAGGGTGAGGAGGGCGAGGAGGGTGAGGAAGAGGAGGCTGCGGGGAAGAGGAGGA
>Ga0214923_10005658_pt1 | contig 14420 bp, 12 predicted proteins | sample LL1510_MetaG_FD_177993 | JGI IMG/M metagenome (GOLD analysis project Ga0214923, IMG submission 177993) | Freshwater microbial communities from Lake Lanier, Atlanta, Georgia, United States - LL-1510 | ecosystem: Environmental > Aquatic > Freshwater > Lake | place: USA: Georgia | collected... | reverse complement strand
TGGTGGGGGTGGAGTTCAGCCAGGTGGCGGTGAAGGGGATGAGCTGGCCGTGGCATGACCAATTTCCCGAGATCAATCTCCGGACCTACGTGCGCGGTCCGCAGGGACCGGGTGTGGCATTCCTGGGGGAACTCGTGCCGAAGTATTGGGTGGCGTGGATGGCAAGGAGGAGTTTCGGGGAACCTTACCAAAAGGCAAACGTCCGGATAGAGAAACGGGTCAGACTTGGTGAACCCGAGGTCACTTATCACTGGGAGACTCCTGGAAGATCCAACCGAATTTCGGTCAAAGCCGACGCCCATCTGGGCGTTGTTCCGGAGGGTGGCTTGGACTCTTTTCTTCTCCACCGTCATCGGGGGTATAACGCCCGGTCGGGAGGAACCACCTACTCCGTGTCCCATGAGCCCTGGAAGATCCGCGAAGTCAGGCGCTTTGCGGTGGATTGTCCAACCGGGACGCCGTTCGGGTCGGTCTACGCCCCGATTTTTAGGACCGAACCCGACTCGGTTCTTTTTTCCGAAGGATCCACCGTGGAGGTCGGGTTTCCCCGAAAGATCGCTTGAAACATCTCGTCTGTTCCGTCGGACGCCCGGGGGGATGGGCCGGGGAAGCGGCTGCGGAATATGAAAAGAGGATCCGCGGATTCGCCGGACTGGAGGTGTTCCAGGTGAAGGAAGGCTCCAAAAAGGAGGAGGATCTGAACCGGAAAACCATGGATTGGTGGCGGGTTTGTCTGGACGAAAAAGGAGAGTCTCGAAGCACGGAAGCCTGGCGGGCCGATTGGGAGAAGTGGGAACGGGCGGGAAAGACGAAAGTCGCATGGATCATCGGCGGGGCGGACGGACACCGTGAGGAATTCCGCAAGGGTTGTGATGCGGTCCGTTCCCTCGGGCCGCAGACCTTGTCCCATGATCTTGCCCTGGTGGTGTTGCTGGAGCAGATCTACCGCGTGGAAAGTTGGAGGGCGGGACATCCGTATCACCGTGCATGAATTGGAATCCCGGGGATGAAATCGCGCGGGCTCCGCGCACCCTGAGAAAGGGGCTGCTTTACTTTTATCGCTCGCTCCGACTCCGCTGTCCCACCTGCGGGGTTAGGCCCATTTTTTCCCCGGTTCGCAAGGTCCGTTCCCTCCGAGAGTGGTTCACCCCCTTGGACGGATGTCCACAGTGCGGATACCCCTATGAGCGTGAGGAGGGATATTTTCTCATGGCCATCTGGGGGGTGAATTACGGTCTGATCGGATTGGGGGCGATGTCCTTGTATTTCATTTTGCGGATCAACACGAATTGGAACCCACTCTGGCTATTTTGCGGAACAGTGATCCCGGCTCCTTTCGCCTGTATTTTTTTCGCCCGGCACGCCAAGTCCATGTTTCTGGCCTTGGATCATTTTTTCGACCCCCACTTACGCACACAAAAAACGGAAAAAAACTCGGAATAGCTTGTCATTCTGTCGTCAGGAGGCTTCAAATAGAAGTTGCATGGCAGTAGGACCGGTTTCGAAATTCATCGACAGACATTATCGTCATTTCAACGCTGCGGTGGTGAAGGATGCCGCGACGGCGTACCGCAAGCTTTTGGACGACGGCGGTCGCATGCTCGTCACTTTGGCCGGGGCGATGAGCACCGCCGAATTGGGGCTCTCCCTCGCGGAAATGATCCGTCAGGGAAAAATCCACGCGATCAGCTGCACCGGCGCCAATCTGGAGGAGGATGTTTACAATCTCGTGGCCCATGACCATTACCGCCGGATCCCGGGCTACCGCTACCTGAGCGGCAAGGATGAGGAAAAGCTTCTCCGGGATCATCTCAACCGCGTCACCGATACCTGCATTCCCGAGCACGAAGCCATGCGGCGGATCGAAGGCACGATCCTGGAACTCTGGAAACGCGACGAAAAGGCGGGTCTGCGAAAGTTTCCCCACGAATATTTCTACGAGGTCCTACAAAAGGGACTGCTGAAGAAATATTACCAGATCGACCCCAAGGACTCCTGGATGATGGCGGCCGCCGAAAAAAATCTGCCGATCATCGTGCCGGGATGGGAAGACTCCACCTTGGGGAACATGTTTGCCGCCGCCTGTATCCAGAAGGAGGTGAACTCACCCACCCTGATCCGCAGCGGGATCGAATACATGATTCATTTTGCCGATTGGTACCAGAAGACCCAAAAAACCCCGCTGGGATTTTTCCAGATTGGCGGAGGGATCGCGGGCGATTTTCCGATCTGCGTGGTGCCGATGCTGCATCAGGACCTGAAGAAACCGGGCGTCCCGCTCTGGGCCTATTTCTGCCAGATCAGCGATTCGACCACCAGTTACGGTTCCTATTCCGGCGCGGTGCCTAACGAAAAGATCACCTGGGGCAAGTTGGGGGTGAACACTCCCCAGTTTGTCATCGAGTCGGATGCCACGATTGTGGCCCCGCTGCTGTTTGCTTACGTTTTGGGGCAGTAGTACACCTGCCATTAAATTTCCTGCGGTTGAATCGGGCGGATCGGGGTATCCGCCCCTAACAAATGGGAGGCCCGGGCCCGCCAGAGCGGAACCATTGCCCTAGGTTTTTACCCCAGCACGGATTTCAAACAGGGAGGAGACGGATTCCCCGTTGTGGATTCTCTGGATGGCATCAGCCAGCAGGGGGGCGACACAGAGCACCTTGGTCTCCACCCCGGGAATTGCATTCTGCGGGGTGGTGTTGGTGGTGATCAGCTCCTTGATTTTGGCCTTTTGGAAACGCTCAATCGCCATCGGATTTAGCACCACGTGCGGAATGCCCACATAGAAGTCCTTGGCTCCTTCCCGGCGCAACAGTTCAACGGCTGAGGAGATCGTCCCCGCCGTCTCCGTAATGTCATCGACCAAGAGGATGTTCTTGCCTTTGATCTCTCCGATCAAATTCATCGATTCCGTCTGCGTGGCGTTCAACCGGCGTTTACTCACGATGGCGAGGCCACAATTGAACATCTGGGCGTAGGCGGCGGCCATCTTCATGCCCCCCACGTCGGGAGTGACGACGACCAGATCGGGAATTCTTTTTTCGGCGATGTATTTGTAAAAGACCGGTGCACAAAAGAGATGGTCGACGGGAATATCAAAAAAACCCTGAATCTGCTGGGCGTGCAGATCCATAGCCAAGACCCGGTTCACCCCCGCCGCCACCAGAAGGTTCGCCACCAGTTTGGCGGTGATCGGAACGCGGGGTTGATCCTTGCGGTCCTGCCGGGCGTACCCAAAGAAGGGGAGGACAGCGGTGATCCGAAAGGCACTGGCCCTACGGGCCGCATCCACCATGATCAGTAATTCCATCAAATTCTGATTGGTGGGCGGACAAGTGGGTTGAACGATGAAGACGTCGTTGCCGCGGATGTTTTCATCGAATTTGACGAAGGTCTCCCCGTCGGGGAAAGAGCTGACGGTGGCGCGACCCAGGGGGACGTTGATGCGGTCGGCGATCCGTTGGGCGAGTTCCCGGTTGGCGTTGCCGGAGAAGATCTGGAGCTGATTGCCGAAAATGGAAGGCACGGAAGTTTTATAGGTTCATCGGCATGGGCGGAAAAGGGGGAAAGACCGGGTTATTCCCCAAGAATCTTGACGAGGACGCGTTTCGCCCGCTGACCGTCGAATTCGCCATAGAAAATCTGCTCCCAAGGGCCGAAGTCGAGCCGACCAGCGGTCACGGCCACCACACACTCCCGCCCCATCACCGAGCGCTTGAGGTGGGCGTCTGCGTTATCCTCGGCCCCGTTGTGCTGGTACTGGGCATGGGGTTTCTCCGGGGCAAGTTTCTCCAGCCATTGTTCGAAGTCGGCATGGAGCCCTGACTCGTTGTCGTTGATGAAGACCGAGGCGGTGATGTGCATGGCGTTGACCAGGCAGAGACCCTCGCGGATCCCCGATTCTTTCAGGGCTCCCTCCACTTCCGGGGTGATGTTGAGGTAGGCGCGGCGGGTCGGGGTTCGAAAGGTGAGTTCCTTGCGGAAGGACTTCACGGACGAGGGAGAGCCTCGATGGCTTTCAGCACGGTCTCCCCCTGGTCGGAAGTTGATCCCTTGGGGTCGCGCCAAACGAGTTTGCCGTCGCGGAAAAGAAAGGCGGAACGTTTGGCGAAACCAAAGGCCATTCCCTCCACGCCAAAAGCTCGAATGATTTTGCCCTCGTGGTCGGCCAGCAACGGGTAGGGGAGTTTCTGTTTGGTGACAAACTCCTTCTGGGAGTCGGGCTTATCGGCGCTGACCCCGAGAATCTTCACCCCTTTCTGCGCTAGTTGCGCGTTGGCGTCACGCAGACTGCAGGCTTGGGCGGTGCACCCCGGGGTGTTGGCTTTGGGATAAAAGAAAACCAGCAGAAGTCCCTGGGAGCCGTAGGCGGCCAGATCCAATGGTTTGCCGTCCTGATCCGGAACGGTCAGGGCGGGCAGGGGATCGCCAAGTTTGATTCCCTCCTCGGCCCGAACCCCAAAAAGCCAACCCATGCTAAGAACCAAAAGAGAAAAGATGCGCATCACTTGCGCGGGGGGTGGGTGACGTCCGCTACCATCTTTTTTTCCAGCGTTTGGAGAAGATTGCGGGCCTCGGCCAAATCACCGGCCCGGGAGAGTTTTTGGGCCAGATCGGCCAGATCCGGCATGGTGGCCTGAAGTTGGTCTCCCAGCTTTTCGGCCTGAGCACGGGCCTCCGTCAGATTGTCTTTTTGCAGGGCTACTTTCACTTTCTGCAGGGTCGAAGTGACGGGGCAGGCTTCCGAATAGATCGGGCAGCTGAGGGAGGCGAGGGGGCATCCGCGCATCCAGAGGAAGGCGCCCAGGAATCCGACTCCGGCGGCGATCAACAAGGGGAGAATTTTCGATCCGCAACAGGAGGAGTCTTCCTTGGAGGCGGGAGTTTTTGGGACGGAGGACTTGTTTGGATTTTTAGGCATGCGCGAATTCAAGCAGAGACGGGGGGGGAGTCGAGCATCGGGTGCGGGGACACCCGGGAAATCAATCGACCTTGGACTTTTCGGAAACCGCCATGCGGTATTTGTGATACGCCTCGAACGTCCAAGGATAAAGGGTTTCGGCAATCTGGCGCATGGCAGCTCCGAGTTCGCGAATCTCCTGCTGGGCATGGTCGTCCTCGCGGAGTTGGAGGAAATGAATGAGGTTGTGTAGGTCGCAGTTGACATAGACCTCGGTGAAAATACTCACGGGGAGAACCATCCGGGCCAACTCTTTGGCCACTCCCTGCTTCAGCAGGCTTTGGTAGGTGGCGTAGGCCTGATTGTTGAAATCCTCCGCTTCCTTGGTGAGCGCCTTGTGATTCAGGTTCTCGGAAACCTGGCTGCCTTGTTTGTTTTTTGCATCGGCGGCACGCCACTGGGCGGGCACATAAAACTCGTCTGCCAGTTCGGAATAGCGACCGCTCCATTCGTTCAGGCGGAAGGTCCGATGCCGGACAAACTGCCGCATGATGAAGATCGGCATCTTGATGTTGTAGGTGATGGAGCACTGCTCGAATGGGCTCGTGTGGCGGTGTTTGTACAGATAGATCAGCAGCTTCTTGTCCTGCTCCTCGCCCTTGCTGGGGCTTTTGTAGGAGATGCGGGCCGACTCCACGATGCGAAGATCCGTTCCCAGATGGTCGATGTAACGCACGTAGCCCTTGCCGAGAATGGGAATGGTGTGGCCGGGCTTCATGAAGTGCTCCAGCCAACCGCGTGGCCGAAGTTCTGCCCAGTGGAAAAGGGTTGGGGTCTGATTAAGTTGTGAAAAGTTTGAGCTGTTCCTGCAGGCGCGTCATCCGCTCCGTGGCTTCCCGCTCGATCCGGCGCCATTCCTCAAGTTTTTCGGGCGGGGCCTTGGCGGCCATCTTGGGGTCCGAAAGCTTGGCTGATTCGCGGGCCCGGGCGGCTTCGCAGGCCGTGATCTCTTTTTCCAGACGGGTCTTTTCTTTGGCGGGATCCAGCAAGCCCTCGAGCGGAAGATAGAGCTCACCCCACGGGGCGGGAGTCATGGGAGCCTTGGGCGGGGTCTGGGTCAGTTCGACGGAGCCGCACTGGAGAAGTTTGGCCAGCGTCTGCAGGGACTCGGGGGAGGGCTTGGAACCCGGGGTCGGCAGAAGAAGAAACTTCAGTTTCTGGGATCCCGAGAGGCCGAACTCTCCCCGGAGCTTTCGCCCCGCGTCGGCGGTGGCGTAGCAGGAGGCGGCCTGTTTTGCCTGGGCGGAGTCCCAACGGATCTCGCCGCTCTTGGGCCAACCGGAGAATTGAATGGTCTCGTTGCCCAGACCAAGGGTGAGCCAGAGCTCCTCGGTGATGAACGGCATGTAGGGGTGCAACAACCGCAGGACGCGGGAAAGAACGAAGTCGGCGGTGGCCAGGGTGCCGGCCCGGGTCGGGGAGGAGGGGTTCAGAAAGTCGGCTTTGGCCGTTTCGATGAAGCGGGCGCAGAATTCGTCCCAGACAAAACCGTAAAGGGCCTGGGCAATCTGGCTGAACTCGTACTGGGTGTAGAGTCGTTCCAATTCCTTTTCCAGGACGTCGAGTTTCTCCAGCAGAAAGTCGCAGAAGGGGGTGCGGGTGTGCCGGCTCGGATCGGCCTTGGGATCGGAGGGGCCCTGCTGTTGGCGGAAACGGCAGGCATTCCAGAGTTTGTTGGCGAAGTTGCGCCCTTCCTCGATCTGCTTTTCCTCGTAACGGATGTCGGCCCCTTGGGGGGCGATTCGCAGCAAACCGAAACGCAACCCATCGGCGCCGTACTTGGCGATGAGATCCAGCGGGTCGGGTGAGTTGCCGAGGGACTTGGAGAGTTTCCGTCCCTTGCCGTCCCGGATCAGCCCCGTGAAATAGACGTTCCGGAAGGGAAGCTCCCCCAGGTATTCGAATCCGGCCATGATCATGCGGGCGACCCAGAAAAAGATGATGTCGGGTCCGGTGACCAGGTCGGTGGTCGGATAAAACTTTTTCAACTCGGGGGTTTTGTCCGGCCAACCCATCGTGGCGAAGGGCCAGAGCCACGAACTGAACCAGGTGTCGAGCACGTCGGGGTCCTGCCGCCAATCCGGTCCGGGGGATTCGATCTGGCAGCGCATCTCGTCCCCGCGGTACCAGACGGGAATGCGGTGGCCCCACCAGAGCTGACGACTGATGCACCAGTCCTGCAGATTCCCCATCCAGTGGTCGTAAACCTTGCTCCACCGCTCGGGGAAAAAGCGGAGTTTTCCCGAGGAGACGATGGTGCGGGATGGTTCCGTGCTCGGGTATTTCAGGAACCACTGTTCGGAAAGACGCGGTTCCACCGGCACGTCGGCTCGTTCACTGTAGCCGACCTGGTTGACGTAGGGCTCTTCTTTCTCCAGCAGGCCGAGCTCCTTGAGTTGCGCCGCCGCCGCGGCACGGGCTTGGGTCCGATCCAATCCGGCCAAAGCGGAGCCGGCCTGCGCGTTCATCACGCCGGATTCAGCGATGACCTCCAGGGAGGGTAATTGGTGACGCTGGCCGATGAGAAAGTCGGCGGGATCGTGGGCCGGGGTGACTTTGAGAACCCCCGTGCCGAACTCCCGATCGACGTGTTCATCCCCGACGATGGGGATGCGGCGTTGGGCCTCGGGAAGTTCCGGGGGCAGGGGACGGATGGCGAATTGGCCGATCCAAGAGGCATAGCGGGGGTCCTTCGGGTTGACGGCGATGGCGGTGTCGCCCGGAATGGTTTCAGGTCGCGTGGTGGCGATGGTGAGAAAGCGGTCCTTCTGTCCGGCCACGGGAACGCGGAAATGATAGAGCAGGCCCTTTTGCTCCTTCATGATCACCTCCTCGTCGGAGAGAGCGGTGCGCGAGACGGGGCACCAGTTGACCATCCTGCGGCCCCGATAGATCAGTTTTTTCTTAAAAAGATCCACAAAGACCTGTTGGACGCAGGCGGAGTAAGCGGGGTCCATGGTGAAGCGCTCCCTCGACCAGTCGCAGGAGGCTCCCAGTTTCTTGAGTTGCTGAATGATGATGCCCCCGTGCTTTTCCTTCCACTGCCAGACCTGCTGGAGGAACGCCTCCCGGCCGAGGTCGTCCCGGTGGCGGATTTTTCCTTCCTTCTTCAGGGTTCTTTCCACCACGGTCTGGGTGGCGATGCCGGCGTGATCGGTTCCCGGGAGCCAGAGCACCTCCCGCCCGAGGAGACGGGAGCGCCGGGCGAGAATATCCTGCAGGGTATTGTTGAGGACGTGGCCGAGGGTCAGGATCCCGGTGACGTTGGGCGGGGGAATGACGATCGAGTAGCCGGGTTTGGCCGATTGCGGGTTGGCCCGGTAATCCTGCCGGTCGGTCCATTGACGGTAGAGGCGGTCCTCAACCTTCGAGGGTTCGTAAGCGGGGGCGAGTTCCGGCATGAGGGCGTCGAGATTGCCCGTCCTTGCCCCTTAAGAAAAGCCTGTGGGTTAGTCGCCTTGGCCGGCTCCACCGCCGCCCCCGCCTCCGCCACCATCGGCGGCCCCCGCCCCCGCGGCGGCGGCTGCCTGGCCGGCGGGGACAAACTGCCACCAGTGCTGCTCATTGATGGCGTAAATTGGCTTGTAGTGCTGGATCTGGCCGGCCGACCAGACGCTCTTGATCTGATTGTCCAGGATGAGGCATTGGCCGCCGTAAATGACCCCCAGAATGCAGTGACCGACTCCTAGGTTAAGGTCTTTCACCACCAAAATCCGAAGTTCGTCCTGGGTAAATCCGAGCCTCTCCAAGGCGTAGTATTTGGCGATGGCGTGATCCTCGCAGTCCCCGCTGACCCGGCCGGGGACGACGTAGTCGGGCGGCTGGGTGAACTGCACCGGGGTGTTCCACAGGTCGGGCACGCCCCAGTTTTTTTGGTCGGGCACATAGCGCATGGAGTTGAAGATCTCGTTCACCTTTTTGATCATCTCCATCTTGTCGGCGGATTGGGTCTTTTGGACGAACTCATCCCAACCCCCGGCATAGGGCGCGTTGATATCGGCCTTCTTTTGGAGCTCGTCGGCCACGGAGGCCAGGATTCCCGTCCACTTGGGAAACTTGTCGATCGGATCCTGCTGGATCACCTGATATTCGCCGTCCCAAGACAAGAGGCGGTTGGCCGCCAGGGCGGTGACCAAAAAGAAGATCCAAATCGTTCGCATCAAGAGGAATATACTCCATCCGGGCGTGAAGGAAATACTTGAGCTAAACCTGCCTTTCGAGGGATAGTTTTCCTTCAACCGAAAGGAAGTCCCCTATGGCCGATACCCCCACTCCCGCCGCCCAAGATCCGTCGAAACTCAAGATTTCCGGCCCGAAAGTTCCCGAGGCTCCCGTCAAACGCCCGGTCAAATGGACCACCGTGGCGGCCGGGGTTTTCCTGGTCGTCTTTGCCTTGGCCGGTTTCGGTCTGGTGTGGCAGCAGGCCAACCAGAATATTGCCGACGAAAAAGCCAAGTTGCAGACCCAGATGAACCTGATTCTGGAGAGCCGGGCCAAGGATGTGGAAGGATGGTTGAAATCGCAGTTTAACGTGCTCCGCAACATCGCCACCAACGAATCGCAGAAAATTTACATCGACGCTTTGCTCGATCCCAACACCCCGGCCGACCGGCGGGAAGGGGCGGAAACCTTTCTCCGCAACTATCTGAAACGGATGGCCGAGGATTTTGGTTTCGTCACCCCGCCCAGAAAACTGGAGATCGAGGCCAACGTGGTCCGGGACGGAATTGCCGGGCTGGCGGTGGTCAATCCCGACGGACAGATTTTGGTGGCGAGTGAGTTCGTTCCGGCCTTGAAGGAGGACAAGTTCCTCGATGTGCTGAAACAAAACGCCGCCCGTCAGAACGGTTTGTGGAACATCCACCTCGATCGGGAGAACGAGCCCAGCATGGGCTTCCTGCTGCCCATCTATCCGATGGATGCCAAGGACAACGCCAAACCGATCGCCTACGTGGTCGGTATCAAGCAGGTGGCGAAAGAGCTCTATCCGCTCCTCCCCCAGGAAGGGGATCCCTACAAAAGTGCCGAAATCTACCTGGCCCAGATCAAGCCGGGCACCGGGGACGGCACGGTCCAGTATGTTTCCCCGCGCCTTCTGCCGAAGCCGAACGGCCTCAAACCGTTTTCCTCCGACGAACCCAACGACCCGAGAACCCGGGCCACGGCCTTTGCCCTCGGGAAACCGGGCGGTTTCGCCATCCTGCAAAGTTATCAGAACGTCAAATCGATCGTGGGCGGAACCAAGATCGAGGGGACGCCCTGGACCTTGGTCCGCACAGCCGATTTCACGGAAACCGTCGGTCCGGCCATCCACGAGCAACGGAAAGATCTCATCTCCTTCGGCCTGCTGATGGTCATCGCCGTGGTTTCGCTGGTGATCGCCTGGAAGCACGGGGCCGAACTGCGCGCCTCGGCCGAGGCGCAACGGTTGAAGATTGCGGCGGAGCGGTTCACCGGCTTCTCCAAGTTTTTGCGGGTGATCACCGACAACCAGCCCACGGCCATCGCGGCGGTGGATGCGGGCGGGAAGTACAGTTTTGCCAACCGCACGTTGGCCGAGGCGGCCGGCATCGCCACCGAGGAGGTGGCGGGCAAGACCATGCCCGCGGTCATCGGACCGGTGCGGGCCGCGGCCTACCAGAAGATCAACAAACAGGTCATCGACGAGCTCTACCCCCGTTGGCCGGCCGACCGGACGGAGGGGAAGTGGCAACCGCAGAAGGGTCGCCATGAATTCGAGGAGGGCGGAAAGAAGAAGTACACCAAGACGGATCATATTCCTTTGCGGGCGGACCGGGACCATCCTCCCGGCGTGCTGCTGATCGAGCAGGACATCACCGAATTCATCACCGAGCGCGAGCGACGGGAGCGGATGTTCCGCGGCCTGATCGAAGCCTTCGTCAAGGAAGTGGATAGCCGGCAGGCCGAGGCCGCCCGGACCAACGGAAAACTGATCGCCAAACTGGCCCGCGGGGCCGCCGAGGAGATGGGATTGACCCCGACCGAAATGGAGACCGCCGAGTTGGCGGGTGAGCTCCTGAATTTGGGCACCGTCTCTCTGCCGCACGATCTGTTGAGCAAGGGGGGAAATCGGAACGAGGATGAAAAACGCCGGCTCCGGGAGGCGATTGTCCGGAGCGCGGATCTGTTGTCCGGTCTGGAGTTCGAGGGACCGGTCGCGGAGGTCATCCGGCAGGCCCAGGAACGGGTCGACGGAAGTGGATTCCCCAACCGTCTCTCCGGTGACGCCATTCTGCCCACCGCCAAGGTGGTGGCGGTGGCCAAGCGGGTGATTGATCTTCTGCAAGGTCAGGAGGGGGCGGCTCAGACCATGGACCAGGCCCTCAAGACCGTCATGGCCGAGGCGGGGAGTTCCCTCGACCGTGGGGCCGTGGCTGCTCTGGTTGATTTTCTCGATAACCGGGGCGGTCGGGCCAAGATCGGTCTGGCGTAAGGGTCGGCGACCTTACGCCTATCGACGGGGATTCGTCCTATATGAATCCTGTTGCCGGGATGAAAAGAGGGGCGGGCTTCGTCATCCCTGCTTTTGTGCTGACTCTTTTTTGTTCCGCCGAGCTGCCGGCCCAGCAACAAGGGGAAACAAAGATCACCGCCGTACGCAACCAGGTAACCCGGATTGCAGAGGGCACGAATACCCCAACCGACGTTGGGCATGCGTTGAAGACCGGGGAAGTGGTGGAGACGGGGGAGCAGGGTCTGGTGGAATTGAAATCGACTGACGCCACCACCGTTCGGATCGGAGAGAAGAGCCGCGCGGCCTACGATTCCGATGGTCGGACCCTGAAGTTGGATCGGGGAGTCGTGGTGGTGGACGCACCTTCGGACGGGGGAGCGGTCAAAATTGATCTGGGCGGCGTGACTTACACCGTCACGACGGAGGGAAAGGATGGGACCAAGGAGAGTCAGACCCAAAACATGGATTCGCAAAAAAAGATTCACCATTCGAAAAGTAATTCGGTTGTTTTACAGAATCGGGAAGCAGCAAACTCCAAATAGACGACTTTTCTGGTCTCGCAGTGAGGCGAGGCAGTGTTTTTTTTTGGCCTCATGAATACCATGGGTTGTATTGGCGAGATAATTAGAGGCTGTGACACCTGCAAGCATCAGCAGGATTTAGCTCAAAAAATTCAAAAATTTTTTATACAACAACCCTGAATGACTAAATAGATATTAGTCATAAGCACCTTAAATACAACGTGAAGCACCTATTTATGCGCCAATGTGAGTAAATTAAAAAAAACCTCGCTGGGTATTGAAAAAAAAAGACCTATTACTAGGTTATTATTGTGAAACTAGGTCACGACAAATCTCACAGTTTTCAAGCACTTACACGTAAAAAACTTTTGGACGAATTTTTTTGTTTCGTCGCTAAATCGTCAACGGATTTGCGGGCCGACTGTCCAATTAAGATGGGTATGAATCTTTTGTCAGACATGGGGTTGGGTCGTGGGGCGTGGATTTGGTTCGGCCTCGTTTGGAGTTTCTTTTCTTTGTCGGGGATGGGAGTCGGTCACGCCGGGGATCTCGGTTCCAGCAAGATCACCGCGGTGCGTAATTCGGTGGAACATAATGATGGTCAGGGCAAGAAGCCGGCGGATGTGGGCCTGTCGGTGACGCAGGGTCAGAGCGTATTGACGAAGGAGCAGTCCCTCGCGGAGTTGGTTGCGGAGGACAGCAGCATCATTCGTTTGGGTGCCAACAGTGTTTTTTCCTACAGCTCGAAGGAGAGATTGGTGAAGCTGGACAAGGGCACCATGCTGATGCACACGCCCCCGGGGAACGGTGGGGCCACGATTGATTCGGGGGGTGTGGTGGGGGCGATCTCCGGCACCACCTTCATGCTGACGGCTTCGCCGGCCAAATGCTCCCAATGCGGTCATGAGCTGGATGTTCAACCAAACGGAAAAATTCTCTGCCGGGATCATCCTGAACTCCCGCCCTCCAACTCCGGATTCGCCCTCATTGTTCTCGAGGGGGGCTCGGTCACCAAGGTAACCGGTCCGGATGGCCAGACCGTTTCCGTTTCCCCGGGTCAAATGGCCGTTGTCGGGCCCAAGGGTTCCGGTGCGCCGAAGGTTTATGCCGTCAACGTGGCCCAGATCGCCCGGACGAGCCCGCTGATCAACGCTTTCCCCAACCCGCTGCCCTCTTTCCCGAAAATCATCACCACCGCCTATGGGTTGCAGGGCTACAATCCATCGACCGGCACGAGCGCGGTGGCTTTGGGATCAGGGGGGCAACTCCTGACCGCGGTCTCGCCTTTGCCCAACCCCTACCAGATTTCGTTTCCCATGGCCTTCAATCAGCCGGGACTCAACAATTTCATCAACAACAGCAATCTGGGAAATATCGCCACGGCGGCGGGTGGCGGATCCGGCGGACCCGCCACGCCCACCGGCGTGGCTGGAGGTGGGGGAGGCTCGTTTGGTCCGGTCCTTCCCACCATTCCCGTTCCGCCCCCGAACAACGGTCAACAGGCGATTCCTGCGGGCGGCAGCACGCAAATCACCCAACTGACGGTGGGCGGGGCTTCCGTGGTGTCGAAAGTCTACGATGGCACCAAATCGGCTTCGATTGTGGGAGCGTTCCTTTCGGGGGCCGTCTCCTCGGGGGTGGCTCTCGCGAACGAGACATCCGGCATGTTTGCCGGCAAGGATGTGGGCTCGGGGATTTCCGTTTCGACGTCCATGTCCCTGACCGGGCCGAGTGCCCCGAAATTCTCGCTGACTCAACCCACCTTGACGGGAACCATTCTGGCCAAGAATTTGCAAATCGGCGGAATGAGCGTGGCGCCAAGCAAGGTCTACGATGGAACCACCTCCGCCGCTTTGGTGACGGGGGCCAGCTTCGGAACGACGGCGACGACCGGAGTGGGCACCTCCGGGGATGGAAAGGCCTACACCATGGATGACGTGCAGGTGAATGCGGGCGGTGTGGCAACGTACAACAGCAAGGATGTGGCGACGGCGGCAACGGTGACCTTTAGCGGGGTGACGCTGAAGGGAAACCAGGCTGGTAATTACAATCCGGTGCAGCAGGCCAGCCAGGGGGCCACGATCACGGCCAAGGATATCACCATGACCTCCAGCACGATCAACAAGGTCTATGACGGCACCACCACCGCCACCGTGACTTTGGGGTCCTTGAGTGGATTGGTAGGTTTAGAGCAGTTGCAGGTTTCCGTTACAGGGAATGCGGGCACATTCAATGACAAGAATGTGGGCGGCAGTGTCATCCCGGTAACGGTTGCTTACACACTCGTGGATGATCTTGCGACGGGCGGGTGGGTCTCCAACTACAACCTCACGAACCCGACGGAAACCCTGACGGGAACGATCACAGCCAAGGCGCTCTCGGTGACGGCACCTTCGATCGCCTCGAAGGTTTACGACGGACAAGTGACGGCGGGAGCGGTGACGGTGGGGACATTGAGCGGTTT
>Ga0214923_10005657_pt1 | contig 14420 bp, 13 predicted proteins | sample LL1510_MetaG_FD_177993 | JGI IMG/M metagenome (GOLD analysis project Ga0214923, IMG submission 177993) | Freshwater microbial communities from Lake Lanier, Atlanta, Georgia, United States - LL-1510 | ecosystem: Environmental > Aquatic > Freshwater > Lake | place: USA: Georgia | collected... | reverse complement strand
GCCTTACAAATCTCTGTTTTTTAAAAGCATCATTGAGCTCCACTCGGAATACAGGGAGCACTACATGTTTGAGGCCAACCAGTTTGGTGCCAAAGAATGTTACCAGCTGTACAAACTTGATGATGGGTTTTGTAAAACATTGGTGCCGTTTGATCAAGACATGGCACTACTAGTTCAAAACCTAAAAAAAGACCCATATGTTACTCTAAAGTGCACTTGTTGTCATTAGAAATAAAAACAGTTTATTTTTTTATCTTTCTGAGCCTGCAGCTGCATTGCTTAAAAACACTTGACTAGCGGTTGTCCCGGTAGTCCCTGTAGCTTCGGTAGCCCCCGTAACAGCACCGTTAGGACACATGCGCAGCGCCACACCTAGAGTGACCTCTGTTTTTTCTTCCGACGCTTTGGATGCGCAGTACACAACGTCTGGCACTTGATACACTTGGTTGATGTAGCGCGCCAGCGTAAAGAAAAAATCACTGAGGCGGTTCAAATAAATACACACTGCCTCTTCCACGCCGGGCACAGACACCACTTGCCGCTCTGCACGCCGACAGACAGACCGGCAGACATGCGCTATAGACGCTTCCTCAGTGCCACCCGGCAAAATAAAATTAGTCAACCGTGGGAGCATCGTGTCCAAAAAGTCAATCCACTGCTCCACCTCTGTTTCATGCCGGTTGAAGCGGGTCTTGTCAAAGTTGCGGCCGTCCGGTGTGGCAATGCTGGAGCCCATGTCCATAAGCCGTGTTTGAACCAGCTTTAAAGGGGAAATCAGCACTGAAAAATCAGTGCGCCTAGACAGCAACACCGTCAAGTAGCCCAAGTGACTGGCCAGCTCGTCAATGGACCCCAGTGCCTCAAAGTAGTAGTGGTTTTTGGGGAGTTTGGTACCGTTATACAAAGACGACGTACCCTTGTCTCCCTGCTTGGTATATACTTTTACCATGGTTTGTTTTAAAGGAATGAGATCTTTTATCTTTTAATTTTACTACCAGTGACGCAGTCCTCCGCCCAAGTCATAGGGTGGCCTGCTGAGTGGCGGCATCATGTTTTGCATTTGGTACTGCAAGTACGCTTTTTCTTGAAGATCCTTTAACACTTTGTTTCTTTTGTTTCGGTGATTTGCTTTTTTAACTAAACAGCCTATACCTACCATGATGGCCAAAATAAATACAAAAAAGGCTATGAGCATAACAATGTACAGCGGGCGGTTGTCTCTGCCCATGACAAACTTGAGGGTTTGACCGGTGCTTAACCGGCTTTTTTGTGGCGGCAGGTTCTTCCAGTGGTTCAAATCATATGCCACTCCCATAAGCGCGCGGACCATGTTTTTTGAAATCCGTTTCATGGGTTTCACTTTGGCGTCTACTTCTGAGTTGTCGTCTTCAGAAATGTTTTCCTCAGGGACCTCCAGGACCACTACTTCTTCAAGGGCGTCAGAGCAGTTGGAGTCCACATCATCACCGTCATCACCGTCATCACTATGAGTAGCATCACTATTGTCACTGCGGGAAACCGCACAGCCGGCAAACTTTTCTTTTAAGCCAGAGCCGATGAGGTTCTCTCGGGCTGCGGCAATTTCAAGGGCCTGCTGCGCGTAGGCGTCCAGCGCCCCGGGGATGTAGAGATTAGGGTTTATTCCATTTTTGGGGCACAGGGGGGCCTGTTGGTTAATGCCGGCATAAAAGGTATTGGGAGCCTGGCAAACGGTGTTCCCTAGGCAGGTGGGGTGCATGTTTAAGCCGCAGCTGGGAGGGAAGCACGGTTGAGCGGCGTTCCAGGTGGGATACATGGGTTTGAGGGAGCACAGGTTGGTGTTGTACGGTGCCCGTTCACGGGCTTTAAACTGCAAATCCTTGAGCTCACTGGCAGAGTTGTTGTACATGTCTTGAAGGTTTCGGTCGTACACCACGGAGCCTTGGTACTGCGTGCTGTAGTCTAAAGCCCGGGCAGAGTCAGTGTTGGTGGTGTTGTTGCGGTCTGCCAGGGACCACTTCCCACTACTATTCATGACGCTCTCAGACAAAGGACAAAGTGTAGTTGACATTTTTATATTCAAGCACAGGTTTTTTTGAAAGACACGCGTTTAGACAAAAGAGACACTTAATTTTATGCCACCTGTTCATTAAAACAATGAGCGTCACAGACACGGAGAGAGCTGCGCTGGGAGAGTTTTGTAAAGTCCACCGCATCACAGAGGACATTAAACGGGAGATGAAGCTGCAAGCACGCCAGCTGGCGGACGTTAAAAAAACGGGCATCCAGGAACTAACAGAAATGCTGCAGGAGAGCAAGTCGTCCATCTACCGGCTGGAGGTGCCCAATGACAGCAGTGTGGAGGAGTTTCCGGCGTTTGTCCGGCTGAAGCGCACGTCCACGTCCCGCTCCCTCACTCCGGAGCTGTTGGAGCAGGCGGTGAACAACATTACCCGGGACATTATTGCTGAGCTGGCAGAAAAAGAGTCCACTCGGAGCCGCAAAAAACGAAAGACGTCAGCAGCAGGTGCAGCAGGTGCAGCAGCGGGTGCGTCAGGTGCAGCCGTGAGCAATGACCTGGTGGCGCTAGTGGCGGAAGCGGTGCTGACGGCCATCCGGAAAACCCGGAGCACCGAAAAACAGGTGGCGGACATTACCTCCTCACTGCCCCGGGGGACAGATGAGTCCGTCATCACAGACGCGCCACCAGAGATTCAAAAGTATGTTCAGGAGATTGTGGGGCTTCAAAACAAACTAAAACGCATTAATAAGCAGTACAAGGAGGAGCTCACCGCGTTGCAGCAACGGGAAGAAGAAGTGCGCCAGGAGGTGGACAACTTTTTGAAACGGGGAAACAAGGACTCTTTTAAGCTCAATGTAAACGTGGATGGAGATAGGGTGCACTACTTTATCCGCCGCCGCAAAGTGGTGACTAAAAAACCCATGTCTGTGAGTGAGCTCAAGGACCATGTGAACAACACGGTGAGCGGCTTGTTGAGAACTGCTCCGCGCGTGCAAACGGTGCAAGACGTGAGTGATGAGTTCATTGAGGCGTTAAGAAGCAGTGTGTTTCAAACCCTGGTGCATCATCTTCAAAACAGGGAGCGCCTGGAGGAGGAAAAGATCTTGCTCCACCGTGGCCGCGGGCAGTCTCAAAACCTGCAAGTGTATGAGTCAGAGGAAAGTCAAACCGAGCAAGAAGAAGACTAAAGGAAACATGTATTTCATAAATGTAGTGACATTAGTTACGCCCCCGGGAAGACACACGGAGTTGAATGACCGGGTCTTCATCCGAGTCTGTGTCGTCTTCTCCATCTTCAGTAGACAATAAATGATAAAACCTGTTTTTTAGTAGCCTTATCCTTTCCTGTTGTTTAGAGCATAGCGTGTTTAAACAGGTCAAGCAGTGCTTACGGTGCTCCTCGTTCTCTGAAAACAGCAGCGGCGGTCCGGCGCCACACAGCGGCAACTCCTTCATATTGTCCCGTGCCAGGGTTTGAATGAAGTGGTCTGGTAGTGGCTTTTCGTCTACATCAATGTCTTTGCGGCACAGGGCACACTTGTTTAAAAAAAAGACACAGTGCTCACAAAACCGGTGCATGCATGGCAGCGCCACGGCGTCATACAACGGGTCATGGCACACGGAGCACTTCAAGTCACTCTCGTTCACAAACACGCTAACGCGGCACTCGGCCATAGTGGCTGGGTTTTTTTATTTTGATTACATGATTTGTAAAAAAAACAGTTTTTTTGACTTGAAACAGGTGACGCAACTTAGAACATGTGAGGAAAGTAAAACTGTAGCTCTGGCAGCACAATGGTAAGGGCTTGTGTCAGGGTGGCACAGCAGCGCTCATGGGGCATGAGGTAACCTTTAGAACGTACCGCTTGTAACGTGCTTGCAGCACTAAACAGGGCAACGTGACTTTTTTCTTGGTAGCAGCTGTCTGTGTGCGCCGGGTCTGTAAGGGCAATTAAAAACCGTTTGGGTACAGTGGGATCCCAAGGCACATGAACAACAAACGTAACAAACTTTTTTTCTTCAAACACGCGTGTAAATTTAAGCAGGTAGCGCTCTTGACGGAGAGAGTGAGCAATGTCAGTTATAGACTCCTTTTGGGGGGCGTCAGAGTAGCGCACCACACCCAAGCTTTCCTCGGTAAACTCTCTGGCGGCTACTTGTTCTGGAGTCTCTTTCCCGTCCCGCTTGCCACCAAAGTCAGACCACAGGTTAGATCCCTTGCTCCAGGACGGGTGATACCGCTCTTTAGCCAGTAAAAAGTACAGCTTACCTTGCACCGGGTCTGTCATTACCGGCAGCACACTAGCGCCCATCAACCCAGCATCTAACCCCTCACGGAACCCAGATTCGTCAGACTCGTTCATTTCACACAACTTTTACAGTTACCCTGTACAATTTTTTTGTGGCATTTGGGGTTAAAACTACTTTTCGTTAATATAATCATGGGAGAGGTTTTGGAGGGTCTGGTTCCTGAAAACTTGTTTGAAGCGTACTCACTCAGTGCAAACGTGGAGCACTTTGCTACACTGCTGCCGCCAGAGTGTAAGGACAGTACGCCTGCTTTTTATGAGTGGCTGCAGGCGTCTGTGGGACCCCGCCCTTGCTCCGTGGGGCGGTTCTGGTTTTCCAGCACTCTGCCACGCAGCCGGTGGGAGCAGCTGCACGTGATTGAGAACTTTTACACAGATGAACGGATTGAGAACCAACTGCTGCCACTTATTCACAAGGCTTCTCCTGTTGCTGCATCCACTGGCGCTGCTGATCCTACTGGCGCTGCTGGTCCTACTGGCGGTAAACGGGTGTCTCTCCGGGTGTTGGACTGGTTGGTGACTAACTTTAGTAAAAAAAACAGAATCATTTATACCCTACGCCTTGACAACGGCACCACCATACCCTTTAATTTATATTTGCAGTACAAGGCGTCCCTGAACCGGTACAAGCGCCACGTCTTTGACCCCTTCCGCCGGCACAAGCGCGTGTACTTTGTTTTTCAACAGCACATGTACTCCACCACTGTAGGGCAGCTCAACTTTATGCACTGGGCGTTCAAGCACAACATCATTACCTACGCCCAAAGCCGCATGGCGGAAATTGAGGCCGACATGACGCAGTGCATCAAGGAGAATCAAAAGGACAAGGAGCACTTTAAAAAGCGTGGCAAGAAGCGTTGCCGGAAACCCCTGTGTAAAATCACGCCACGGAAGTGCTTTGTGTATAGCATTGAAGAAAACGTAGTATTCGTTCAGTGCCCAGTAAAAAAAAAATAGTTTGGTACTTGTTGTAGCACAGCAATAAAATGTATGCCATTCTCATTTTTTTGTTTGCGTTTTTGTACTTTACGCAGGTGGTCCGTTTGGCAGAGCCGGGGTTGAGGGAGCTGTACTTTAAGGGGCCACGCTTTCAGGGATACGGGTTTTGGAACGGCTTGCCCCTGTCTGATGTGTGCGCCCAACTAACCCACACCTCCGTGGAGCTGTGGAACACCAACACTGCACAGTGCATTACCCTGACAGACCGCTACTTTGAGGCCTTTTTTGTAGCCGTTTATTTTGTTATGTACGTGTGGTTGTTTATTAATTTTTTGTACTCCCTGCAGCAAATGGCGCTATACCGCTACCAGTATAAGCTCTTTTGCCAGCTGCACGATTTAAAAGAAAAAAATAACAAGCTACAACAATAACATAAAATTTATTTTGATGTAAGAAGAAGCCTACAATCAAAAAAATATTTTGTATTTTATAAAAAATGAGTTTATTGACTGAAACAAAAAGTACAGTTGTGGAGGCGCAGGAGATATTAAGTGCCAACATTATTCAAGGCAACGTTTTGACGGTTACTGATGCAGTTTTTGAAAATATTGAGGCGCCCGGTGCAATAACTACCACAGATTTAACTGTGACAGACAGCACATTGTTAAACACCATGTCAGCTACATCTGTTACTGCAACTAATTCTTTATACACTGGTACTTCGGCAATTGATAATGCAATTAATACGGTGACTGTGATGGATTCTCCTTTTCTTGAACCCTCACTAAACAGAATAGCCTGGTCTCCCACTTTAAACTTGTTTGCTGTGGTTGCTCAATCGGGACGAGGGTCTAAAATAGCTACTTCTCCAGACGGAATCAATTGGACATCTAGACCAGATACCGATTTTCTTGTAACAGGTACATATCAGGTCAATCTTACAAACTGTAACGCAGGAGCGGGAGTCAACGAAATCACATGTTTAGATACCTCTAAACTTTTTGTGGGTGCCATAATTTTTTCAACTAATACTGTTACTGTTACAGCCATCAATTCTTCCACTAGTTTTACTACAAGCGCACCAATAACTGGTCTTTCAAACAGTACACTTAATACGCAATGTTTTTATTGCAACAAGCCAACTCCTCCTAATGTTATAAAATTAGGTATGTTGGTTGGTCTTTCTTCAGGCACTGGTAGCTCTGGCGCTAGAAATATTACTGCTCTTGATGATACTGATCTACTTATAACCAAATTTACATTAACTAGCACAAGAAATTATAATGCTAGCACTTGTTATGTTGGTAGAGCCTACTTTGGTTGCACGTGGTGCTCTGACCTGGCAGGAACTGGATACTTTGTTGCTTCCGCCGTCAACTCAAGCGGACAACAGATTGTTACGTCTAGTAATGGTATTACTTGGACACTTAGAAACACTCCAGTAGGGTATGATAGTTTGGGAATCATTGCTTACAGTCCCACATTAAAACGAGTTGTAGTGTGTGCAGGGTCCTTAGGTGTCATTTATTCTAATGACGGGATTAACTGGACAGGTGTTACCAATCCAGGTGTACAAACCATGAACTGCATCACGTGGTCTTCCACTTTAAACAAGTTTCTTTGTCTAGGTAGTTCATCTAGTTATAATACTGTGTTTTCTTCATCAGATGGCATTACCTGGACCACAAACGATTCCACCAATTTGGAGTTTCGTCTTTGGAGTGACATTACTTATAGTCCAGAACTAGGATACTTTGTTGCCATTAGTAGTTCATCTTCAGCCGGTAATGTGACCATCAGTGTTGATGGGACAACTTGGGAGAGATACAGTACTCCTCAACTCACTTCAACAGTGTTAACAAATTTAATTTGGGTGCCAGAGTTAAGCATGTTTGTAACTGTGTCTTCCGGAGGGACTTTAAAAATCTTTTATTCTTTTGATGGCAAAACTTGGATTGGAAAAACCGGTCAGGTACCATCAACCCAAATTGGATACAAAGGAGTAGCCTACAGTCCAACAACCGATCTTTTTGTATTTAATGGCTCTGCTAGTATTTCAGGTGTAAATCAACCCGGAGCGCTAGCTAGGAGCAACTTTGTTTATAATAGTGGGCCTTTAGTTTGTAGTGGCACTTTAAGCTGCAGTGGCAACACATACCTTAACGGCCCTTTGTTTTGCAACAACATTGCAACAACTTTGTTATGCAACAGCACTGTTGTTTGCAACTCGGGTGCTATTGCAACAACTGCAACAACCGGGTTTCTTTACATTCCTACCTGTCCCGGGCCTCCCACAGGAACTCCATTTACCTACAACGGCCGGGCTCCTCTTGTTATTGACAGCGTCAATCGCAAGCTTTACTTTTACTCAAACGGGTGGAAACTTGTGACGTCAACGTAGTAAAGTAGTTTTAAAAAAATAAACTTATTCAATTTTTATGTTTTTACCAGTACCCGCCCGACACACCGCCCTTCTTCTTAATGAACGCCGCCACCAAAAGGCCCACTCCAATCCACGTGTAGACCAGAGATTTAATGGCCTGGGTCCACGGATAGTTTGTGCCCACAATGTCAGAGCAAGCGCCATAACTCATGGCTGGAGGCTGCCCTGCAGCGGGCACACCGTTAGCCACGCACACCAGCTTGTTAGGATGATCCTCTGATTGCGCCAAACCGTAGTTCAGGTTACCGTCCGACGGGGGCATCTGGTCCGCAAACTTTTTCCACTCATTCACAGACAAAAGCACAAAAGCGCACCCTAGCGTCACCAACACCGTCTTAATAGCAAGCTTGTTAACTTCCATTGTAAATCCTTTTTTTATTATGTAACAAACAAAAAAATTCATGTTGAAATGTATGTTTTGCACCATCCTTTTTCTTAAACATAAACGGTACGGAGCTCCCATTCGGTTGTCCTCTTGTTTCACACCTTCTTCTAGGCCCAAATCTCCGCCTTTAAGTAAACAAGGATCAAAAGAGCGTAAAGATAGAAAAGAGGAGTTTAATCCTTCTTGGTTCTACTATCCGTAAATAAAACAAGTCAATGTTTTTTTGATTAACGGCTTCCTGGCGTCCGTGTCCTCTCCGGAACAGACACGATGCGGCGGTATGCTTTGGGTGCCCCCGCACCGTAGTGAGTGTTGTTAAAGTAGCTGTCATACACCCCAGTAAACGGTTGGTTGCGGTATGCTGCTAGCTCCGCCATGGCTTTACTGGGAAACACTTGCTCCGTGTACAGCGGCTTGGTAGTGGCAAACACCCCCAACTGAAACGGATTGGTTTTTAAACGTCGCACAACATACACAGGCTTTTCTTCTTCCGAAGGCAACGTTCCCTGGGTAGCTAATTGTGTCAGACGCAACGTTATTAACCACAGCGGGTTGCCAGTGTCTAGAGTACGGTTAGTTTGAAGCACTTGGAGCAACACAAACAGCGCCTCAGACAGTTCCACTTGCACATCCGTTAGTGGGGTGTAAGGACTAGCACTGGCTTCATCCAAAGCCCAATACAATTCTTTGGCTGTTTGATAACAAGGTTGCATTAAAAGCTGCACAAACAAGTGATACAACGGCTCTTGTCTTTCTAACGGGTTGTCTTGTTCTAAAACGGAATACTCATTGTTGTAAGCGGACATGATGACTGGCTGTTGTTTTTATTCTAAGAACTATAATTTCATTTTTTAATTTCCACACAACATCCCATGGCTTCTGTAAAAGACATGTTGTTTCAGTTGACTGAACTGAAACGGGACAATGACGACTTGAAGGAACAAAACTCTCTTTTGGTGGCACAGCAATCTCAAATGTTGCAACAGCACGCATGGTTCTCTCAGCAAATCAACTGGTTTCAAAAACAACTGATGGACACTCAAGCTCAATTTGGTGATTGCTATCAACAGTTTTCCTTGTGTAGTTTGGAATTGTATCACTTAAAGACATCTGCTGCTTCTTTGTCAACATGTTCTGTTGCTGCTACAAAAAAACTCTTGAAACAAGAACCCTTGAAACAAGAACCCTTGAAACAAGAACCCTTAGAACAATCATTGAGTCAGGTCAACCAAGAGTGGAATCAAATGTTGGCAGCCGATGTTGAGAGCCATCAGATGGACAGGCTGCTTCGGATTCAAGAAATGCAAATGCTCAAAGTTGACCTTGAAAATCATCAAGTTGAAAGACAATTGCAGCAAAGTACAGTGTTAAGTCTTACGGAGCAAAAAAACGAGCTCACGCAACAAAAAGAAGCACTAGAAACCAAAAGTCTGACGTCAAAAAAACAAGCGTTGGTTTTGGAAAGGCAATTGTTGGAGTTGTCTGCTTGTTTGGAGCAATCTACGCGGGAGCTGCAGCAACGAGGCAATCAGTTGACCCAAGTCAAAAAACAACTTAAAGAGGAGCAAGACAAGTTAAAAAACAAAAACAAAGAGGCGCGCAACCAGCAAGAAACAATTCATACGCTACAAAACAACCTTGTCAAAATCACGGAGCAACTGGCTGAAGCCGAAAGCTTTGTAAAAAGCGCCAAAAGTGATGTAGCACTTGCAACAGACTTGTCTAACGGCTTGAGCAACAAGTGTTTAAAATTGCAAGAGGAGCACAAGGCGCAAAGAGAGGAGCACAAGGCGCACATTGAAACTCTAAACGGCATTGTTGACGGTCTCAAGCAGCAACTGGAGGGGCAACGGGCGTCTACCAAAAAGTTGGTGCAAAGAGCAGTGGAGCAACAAAAGACAATCAACAAACTATCCAAAGTGTCAGTTGTGTTCCAAGCAGATGCTGAAACAACCGAGTCTGTCATCAAAGAGTCGTATACGGACTTGCAAAAGTTTATTGAAGAAAAGGCACTTCAAATGGAAAGGATTGTGGCATTAGTGGCTTACGCTATTGTGCACCTAAAGTATGTTTTAGAGCGGTTTGTGACGGAGCAGTTTGAAGAAAAAACACCTGAAAACATTATGCACAAGGAGTTTTTGAATCAAATTGTGAACCACTTGACACGGGTGTTTCAGTTGGTGCCTACGCCGGTCATGACACGTAACATTGACCGACTGGAAGAGTTTGCGGCGTTGGAGAAAATTAACATTCGGTCACTGCATGTCATTCAATACATGCTGCCTTTGACCATTGAAGACGCCAAAGCCAGCCGTCAAAGAGTGGTGCTTGAAAACTTTCCCCACTTGAACAAGTTTTTTATTGATGAGCACTGCACAAACAATGACTCTATAAGCATGTCCGTGCAAGGGTTTATGATGTTGCTAGGCATTAGTAAATAAAGTTTGGTTTTTATGATGAGTTTGCAGGGATGGGGCAAGTAGGGTTGCTTGAACATGCTCCTTTGCCGTCATCATTGGGATTTTTTGAATCCCAACACGTTGTAATACTAGGATCTGTACAAAAAGAAACAGTACCTGTGTTAACATTTTCACAGACTGGAAGGTTTTCCACGGCACCAGAAGGCGAAATAACTTGAGACGTAGTAGAATAGCCCTTGGCTACCCTTTCACACACATCTGTATCCGTCTGGCAAACACTGTAGCCCTCTAGCCCTGTACAAATTCCATTGGGCGCAATCTTTGCCATGCACAGGTTACTTTTAGTGCCGCCACCCGTAGTGGTGGGCACGGGAATGCAGTTGCCGGAGCAAACACAGGACGGTCCCCCCGTGTCAGGATCTGTTTCACAGCTAATGTTGGCAGAAGCACAAGGAGATCTGGGATCACTTTTACAAAAATTAGACCCTTGGCACGCGTTTTGACAAACAGCACACAAAGGGTTGGTAATGTGATTGCATACACACGCACTGGAGGTATTGGAAGAGGTACTGGCAGCGTTTTTGCAGGTTTGATTCCAGGTGCTGTTTAGTTTGTCCACAGAAAACGGGTAGTAGTTGGCGGAAGGGTTGTCCAAGTTACCATTTTGACAGCCGCACTGCCCACGAGCAGCATTCCAAAACCCAGAACTGTTTTGCAGGGAGTAGGATGGATCTCCGTACGCGCCGGTGCACGGGTCTGCTGTGCATACAGATTGAATGGTTTCAACGCCATTAAAATCTACAAACTTGCTGAGCCCTGGAACCAATCCGGTTTTGTTTGAAAACAGGTTGGTGGAGGAGGGATAACCAAGCGGCAACAACTTGTTTGCTGTTGTAAAAGCCTTCAAGTCTTTTGAAAAGAGAGAACACAGAGTTTGGTTGTTGGAGGGAGGCTTTACTGTCACGACACTGTTGGGTATAACATACGGATCACAGAGTGCTGAAATGTTTCGGCTGTATGTTTCATCACACATGGACGTGTCTGTCATTAAGCTAGAAATGCCCACAAAGTTGTCGTTAGAATCAAAACAAGCTTTCACTGAAGACACGCTGTTGGCTCCTGAACAAGCACAGTTAGTAAAGGGTTGAGCTATGTACTCTGTATTGTCAAATGCGTTTACTCCTTGTATACGCTGTACTACTACTACGCTTACATTAGCAAGATTACTAGTTAAAGGGCCCAAAGAAAAGGTTTTTGTTGCAGTGTTGTACAACAGGTACCGGTTGTTGTTGTAAACGGGTGATGAAAAATTGGCTCCCGCTGGACGGTTCCAAGAGGGGTTGGATAGCACGAGGTTGTCTAAATTGTCTGGACGTTGGAGATAGCCAGGTTGAGGTTGCAGCACCCACATTTGACTGTCACTGTTTACACTGTTTGCCGCACTAGCGCCAAACACGTAGTCGGCTGTTCCTATTTTGCTGCCGTCTTCATTGGTGGTCAAGGTGCCTACATTTCCCCACGAGTTTCCAAGTGAGGGAAGAACAAAATAAGAAACAAGTTGACCCAAGGAATTGAAAGATTCCATAACCTCATTGGGCATCATAAACTTGTTTTCCGGTGTTGTTGCTGTCACAATGTTAAGAGCGGAGCTGGCGTTTAACTGGAATGTGCCTGTGACTGGGGACACCACTTGAAAGGTGTAGATGACTCCGGTCATGCTGTTGAGCGCGTAGGAGGCATCTCCTAACAGAGTTCGTCCCCATGCGCCGTTATTGCACGGGTCAGGCACACAGGTGAGTGGGTTGTTTGGATCATAGGTGAACCCTTTGTTTGTGTTTTTGTCTACTCCGTCACATTGACAAACACAGTTGGGAGCGGCGTTGGTGACACCACATTGAATAGGATTTCCAAAGCCCTTGGTGCTGTCATAACACCCGGTGGGGTCAATTTTAGATTCAGGGACCCACGGCTGTCCGCACAAAGGGTTTAAAGCGTCGTTGCAGTTCACAAGGAGTTGTTGCAGGTTTTGGGTGTCAGCTGACGCCAAGTTGTTGTTACAAGCTACTAGGGTGTTACATTCGGGGCCGCTCATGATTTCATTGTTCCACAGACATTCACAGGTCCAACCCTGCGCTGACCAAGTGGCAGTACCTGCTTTGCTGTTGCAGCCTGTGCGCTCCGGCAGGCAGTAGTTTCCTTCTGGAATGCCCTGCACCTGACAGGCACCGTCACATAGGGTAAGGTTAGAGTCTGCCGGCACAAACACACAGTTCATGGTTTGTCCTTCTTGTAACTTGTCTGTGCACAGGTTGCAGTCTGTGTTGGTGATGCAGGGTTTCAGGTTGCTGGGGTCCGCGGCTTGCACTGACTGTCCTTGAGTGTCGGTGCCGGGATAGGTTGGAAAGCCTGAAATACAGGTTTGGTATGGCGGCACACACACCAAGGCGCTTAGATCACATTTTGCTGGACCGGTGACACTGTTGGGTGGTGTGCATTTGTTGCCACAGTCTTCGTCTGTGGAGCACGTGACAGGAGTGACCTCTGGACACGGCTTGCCGTCAGAACACCACTTGTAACATGTGTTTATTGTTGGGTCTGTGGGAGGCGGCAACACGTTGGGCACTACATCTGGGAACGGACTCACACTGGGAGGCAGTGACGGTGCTTTTTCAGTGTCGTACAGTTTACAAATCCAAACAGACAGCGCTCCCGTGCCCACTAGCAACACCAAAGCCAGCACCACCACCACAATCCAATACTTGGTGCTGTATTCCATGTTTTGCGTTTTATTCTTGAAACATAAAAAACAATTCATAAAAACTAACTTCACTTTTCAAAAAGAAAAACAGGATGAATGTCAACATTGTGGAGCGGCCCAAGGGCTGGAAGGCGGGCACACCTGGCGGAGTGCAAGGCAGCACACCTGGCGGCGGAGTAAACATTGTGGAGCGGCCTTCCAATTGGCATGCTGCAGGCCCAGCTAAACGTCAAGCTGTTGTCAAGACACTAACCACGGTGTGGGCTGAAGAAAAATCTGCTTCAGGAGGAAGCTCTGGCACCTCTGGCACCGCACCGCGTTACTCTGACGTGACCGTTCAATGCAAACTGTGTGGCAATGTAGCGGTTGTTCGGGTGTCACGTTCTGAAAAGAATCCTGGCCGCAAGTATTGGGCGTGTCCTAACAGCTATTGCAGCAATAAGTTTATTGAATGGGCTAAGGTGTTTCAAGAAAAGGAGCTGCCGGGATTGCCTCTCCATATAACCCGAGAAACCATGAACGCTTTTTTGGCGGTCACGCCGGAACAAGTGGTGAACATTCGGTCTTTTAAACAACGGTCTCCTGAGTGGCTGCAAGCCCGTGTAGGACGTTTGACGGCGTCTAACTTTGGTGCTGCAGCCGGCTTCAATCCGTACCAGTCTCCCAGTCAGTTGTTACAAGAACTGTTGTGGGGTACCTTTGAAGGCAACCGAGCTACCCGTTGGGGCACTATTATGGAAGATGTTGCCAAGATGGACTACATCAAGTACATGTATGATCAACACTTTATGACTGCCCGCCGCATTGGTGAACTCCGCAAGAATCATGACGTGACACCTTTTGAGTGCAAGGTGTGGGAGTGTGGTCTAACGGTGTTTGAGGAAGCACCGTTTTTGGCAGGCTCTCCAGATGGCTTGGTGCACACCAACACCTTTGACGGCAAAGAAATAAGGCTGCTTTTAGAAATCAAGTGTCCCGGTCCAGACCCAAAGAAACCATACTCGGAGCAAGCCGCATACCAAGAGTCCAAGAATCCAGACATTCCTGCAGGCATCCCTCCGTACTACTACTGTCAAATCCAGGGGCTCATGGCTATTTACAAGTTGCAACACACTGACTTTGTGGTCAAAACAGTGGCAGCTCTACCTGAAGACCAACAAGAAC
>Ga0214923_10005656_pt1 | contig 14425 bp, 8 predicted proteins | sample LL1510_MetaG_FD_177993 | JGI IMG/M metagenome (GOLD analysis project Ga0214923, IMG submission 177993) | Freshwater microbial communities from Lake Lanier, Atlanta, Georgia, United States - LL-1510 | ecosystem: Environmental > Aquatic > Freshwater > Lake | place: USA: Georgia | collected 2015-10-15 | reverse complement strand
ATTAAGCCAGCTAATTTATTTATTTTGTTAATATTAAATAAAAAATATATAAATTCAAATGTTATAAAAAACAATAATATCTCAATCATATCTTATTATCGCTTTTTTTATTACTTTCCATGAACTACCATCTTTGATAGCTATTCCCTTTTGAATGTTTGTAATTTGTAATGCAGAGAAATCTAATGAATTAACCGAATCACAAGCAGGTTTAATATATGCTTCCTCGCTATTTAAAATTCTACCTAACATCTCAGATTCATAACATATTTCAAACTCAGATTGATTTTCATTTATTGGGTAAAATATATAGGTTGTATTTTCTTTTATTTTTCTTTTTGCATTTTGTGGGAATACTCCATTCTTATTTGGATAAATCATATAAAATGTTTGTACTTTTTCTAATTCATTTGTTTCAAGAATTGTTTCGAATTGTTGTTCAGAAAATATTTTAGTTAAAATATTTTGTAAACTTTCTTCTACACCAAATTGACGTGCTTCAAGATTCATTATTTTTTGATAATATTCATGATTAATTTCTCTAGAAGAATTAGATTCTAAAATATCATGAATAGTTTCTATTGATTTATTTAGCTTATATTCTACACTTTTAATTTTATTACTAAGAATATATAATATATAGAATAATATAAGTAGCAATAATAGATATAATATATATATATAATAATGATAAGTATTTTTATCTGTGTTATATAACATAAGTAAGTACTTATTTAGATTTTCTTTATTACAAAATGAATCTTTTTTAGATGGAATGGTTTCATTGTTGTCAATAGCTATAGAATCATGACTGGGATCTGTTTTCCTGGCTTTTTTAGATATAATACAATCCGTTATTTTATTAATAGACTCTTCGGTAGAAATAAAATCGTCACAATAGATGATTGTAAATGAAAAAAGAAAAATAATTATGAGTATCCTGTTCATGAATTTATCTCAACTTTTTGAATTTAGTTGCTATATGATATGCAAGATTATTAATCGCTCCAACTAATGGGTAAAAGAAGAATGTTTCTTCTATATCCTCATTTTCTCCGATTTGTTCTTTTGATTTAATATTTAATCCATCTCTTAAATATGTAACAAGTTCTCTTTGATCTTTACCTAAGGCTTTAAAATATAAATTCAAATTTTTAGTATTAATATCGAAATTTCTCTCTAAATTGAATCCATTTGTATGAATTGAGAGAATAAAATCATAGAAATTATTTATTTCTTTTACTACAGAATTCTCTAAATTACTATCCCTATCCTTGTACTTCATTGTATTTTCTAATATAATAATATCTTCTGCAGTTCCTAAGTGTATTACTTTTAAATGATCTATATCCTGTATTACTTCTTTCTCTTCTTTTATATATAGACCTCCCTTACAGGTTACTTCTTTAGGACTTTCAGCTTTTATAATATTTAAAGAGTAATTATCATATTTTTTATTATAAATTAATTCGAAAATCATCTTACAAAGGTTGGCTAGAGTTCCATCATCATCTGATACAAGATTGATAGCTTTTGAACCCATTCCACTAAATGTTAAATGGCCCGGCATTTCTAAATCCTTAGCTTTCATCAATTTGGCTATATGATAAATAATCGATGCAAAATAAATAAAAAATACAAACTTAAATTCCTTATTATTCGAGAGTTTTTCTGCAAATCGTATAGAAATATTCTTTTCTTTTAGAGATTTATTTTCATCTAAGGAAAAAAAGAAAGCTATTAAATCTTCAGAATGATTCAAATCTCTAATAGAATAAAAAATATCCCTTAAATCTCTTACCTGATTGTTCTCTAGAATAGTTTCTATTCCGCTTGAGAATTCTATTATGAAACCATTGTTAATTAATGATCCGCCATAACCATCTCCAAATAAGGAGTTTGATGCAAATTTGAAAGATGTAATTAACTCTGGCATATTATTCTTAAAGATAACTATATCAGTAGTACCTCCCCCTATGTCTATAGAAACTACATTTTGTGAAGATGCGCTTACCCTATTAGTATTTTTATAATAATAAAAGGGTGCAATTGATTCTGATAATAGAATTAAATTATTTGTCGATGAAGATATGTATTTCGTGAATAGTCTGTTCCAGATTTTTTTTAGTTTATTTTTTTTGGCAATTGTCATACTTGATGGATAGAACCAATAAATTTGTGTTTCGTTTAGATCTCCATTATTGAGTAGAACTTTTGCCTGTATTAAAAGGACAATTTCTTCTAAATATTTCTCTATTCTTAATTCATTTTTAAGACTGTTATTTGAATTTTCATCGAAATTTGCCCACTTTAAATTTGAGTATAATTCATAAAAATCCTTATTTATTTTTATAATTTCATACAAAAAAGGAATATGTAAATCAAGTGGTGCAAACAAGATTTCTTCTTCGCCCAAGAGATTTGTTCGTTCAGCAATTACAGTTCTCTGAGGGAAATTACAATCTGTATCCAAATTTTTTCCCAATAAATCGGGATAGAAATCTTCTATTGGAATTCTTTTTAATTCGGGTATAGTTAAATTATCATTGTTCAAATGAAGGGTATGATATTGTAGTTCATCCTGTTTAATCTCAAAGGGAACAGGATGTTTCGAGTTTGGCTCTAGCACTTCAATGTGGGTATTTGTAGTACCAAAATCAACTGAAAAGAAATATTTTTTCCCTCCAATGTGATTTTTAAACATAGGAATAATTAAGCCTTGAGTTAAATTAGAAAATTTTAGTTCTATTAGATTAAATGCCGATTCTAGTCTAAAAATTCTTGAATCAACTTGTTTTATTTTTTCTCTTTTTAAAACTTCCTTTACAGGTTTTACTTCATAATTATTTTTTTCAACAGACAGGAATTTAAGAGATATATTTTCCTTTTGCTCAACATCTATTAAATGTATATTATATGGAATAATAATATTATCATAAATACTTTTGTTTTCTTGAAGTTTTATAAATGGATGAATTGCAATTCCAAAATTTAATTCTTTTACTATACCTTGGTTTTCATCGGAAACAATTTCAATTTTTCTTCCTGAAGAAGGTTTTTTATAGATTTTTTCAAATGTTACCTCTCCATCTCTTATAGGAATTCTTAGTCTTACAGATACACTCTCTAAAATTCCTTCTTCTATTATTAGATTTTTTTTTAAGTCCTCTATGGAAAAATAATTAAAATAATTATGTTTAATAGGTATTAAATAAGAGTAATTATTGTCTTGCCTAGATTTTAAATTACCATTGAAATATTTTTGAGAGTTTATCTCATAAGGAACTCTTATTATTGATGATTCTAAGAAATCGTTTACAGTTAAATAGGGATATTTGATTAAATTATCTGGGAGAGTTCTTTCTTCAATAGGAGTGGGGTCAGAATAGGGGACTTTTGTTTTTGAGTTCCATACTCCTGAAGTATAAATAGAATTTAATTGTGTAAAATCATTTTGAAGAGCCATAGGAATTATTAGATTTGGATTTTTAATTGAAAAAATTGAAGAATTAATTATAAATGAACTTTTTTCTTGGATAGACAACAAATCAATTTTTCTTTTTTTGAGTATTACATTATTAACTTCAACCCATTGATTTGGGACTCCAGTATCCAAGTCTTCAAATTGCTTATTAAATTTTTGTTTATCGATTTTATCTATAAAATCAAGTATATCCGTATTGCGATGAAATTTATGTTTTTCAATATTTATTTCTATGTAATCCCAAATACTTTTGAATTTACTTTTAAATTCAGGGTATAATTTAAATAAACTGATTAAATATTTTTGATATTCAGATTCTCTTTCATAAAGAGGAATATATGTATAGTCAAACAAAGAGTAAGTATCAAATTTAATTTTATTCGATTTATCTTCTCTATCTTTATCTGAAATATGAGGGGAAGCAAAAAATGAGATAGGAGATGTTGAACCTATAATTTTTCCTTTATAAATTAATAAAAAAATACTACTATTCTTATTATTACTAAAATTATATTTATCATCTTTTATAAAAAGATTTAATGTATCTCCAAGTAATCTATGACCCTCTTCTTTTGAATTAATTAGTTCATCAATACTTTCCTCTATATTCCATACTAATATATTACAAAAATCTTTTATATTTGGGTAATTAAAAAATGCTTCTCCAACATCTAAAAAGTCAGATATAATTTGGTGATGAATTGTTTTACCATGAAGTTTATCTATTGAAATTTGAGACTTTTCATTTACGAAACGCAAAGCAGAGTCAACAATTGCCATCCTAGCAAAGGGAGATGGAACAGATACTATTTGTCTTCTATTGCCTGCAGGATCCTCTATTTGCTCTATTTCCCCTTTCCCATATGAATTAGATCGAAACCAATCCTCTTGTGAAACTCCTTGTTCATGTAATTTTAAAACCTTAGGCATTGGGAACTCCTAATTCATATTTATTTTGATTTAAGTTTATTGTTGCCTGCTCAAAGAGATTGAGAAATTTTTCTTCTCTTGTTAAATCATCGCTAATTTGTCTTACATAATCATTTAATTCGGTATCAAAAGCATCAAAATTTTTTCTATTAAAAAATCCAGTTTTTTCTTTTAATCCCCTAATTAATGAAAATAAATTATTTTCAGAAACTTTTAAATTGAAGGGTTGAAAGGATCTATTGTTATTACCTAATTCCTGTAGCCACTCTTTAAAATAATTATTAAAAGAGGTTAAATAATTTTTATAAAAAGGCAGAGATAGAAAATTTTCATCTATTTTTTTCTCTCCTTCAATAGTCCATGTCTGTCTTCTTTTTATAGAGTACGATAGTTTTAGTTCAAGATATTTAATAAAAAACATATAACCAGAAAGGGGAAACAATATTGTGTCTCTAGTCTTCTTTCCTAATGAATCAAATGTTATATCATTTGTATCTAGTCGAATCCCAAATTCTTTAAAATTTGCACCACGTTGTAATTCTGAATCTGTTTTTTCCATAAAGTCAATAATACCTAGAGCGGATGCAAGCTCAACGAAATGTGCATCATTTTTTTGAGAAGACTGTCCTTCATGGTTTGAATAATCTTTTGATACGTTATCACCTATGTAATACATTGCATCAAGAGATGAATTTATATTTTTTTCATAATAATCTAAAGCTGATTTAGTTTTTGGTAAAAACGATTCTTTTTCAATTAAACTTTTTTCTTCCTGTATAATTCCAAAATATGGTAACACGCTAATAGCTCCAACTTTAGCTTCTTTAATTAGAGCATGATTGGGAACTTCTTTTTCTGCATTCCTTATATTTTTGATTAATAATGGAAAGCCACTAGCCCCTGTTCCTCCAAAAATAGAACTTATAATAAATATTCTATCACCTTTTGAAAAGTTATTTGCAAAAACTTTAAAGTCACTACTATTCTTAAATTGATTTAATACTATACTTCCTATATTAGGATTTCCTTTGAAACCAACCTGCATTTCCAAATTCAAATTGTTTTCAGAAAATAAAAGATCCATAAAATATTTATTTTTTTCACTTAAAGAATGATATGATATATAATCTCTGAACTTTAAATTCTGTATTTTTTCTAATTTAAATTGGAAATCATAAATTTCAGAATTTCCTTTTATTAATGTAGATATTTTAGTGTGAAAAAATCCATTTTGTTTTTTAGGAAGAAATGATTTTATATTCTTATATATATTAAGTAGGTCTAATGTACGATTCAAATCTCCATTTGATGAATCTGGATCTAAAATAATAGGAATAATTTCGTCTGCATTTATTTTTACTCCAGTTCCTAATAATAAAATTAAAGAGCGTACTACTCTTGCTCCTGTTCCTCCGATTGCAAAGATAAATAGTCTGTTCATAATTATTAAAAAGGTGTCCTGTAAGAATTTTTAGAGAAGTTTTTTATAAGAATAGATTCCATTAAAAACAATAACAAAAAATAAAATAGAGTAATAATACTTAGAGAAATAAACCCTGTTTTAGAAAAATTGAAATTTTCGAGAGAGATTCTATATTGGATAAAAAAGTAACTTAAAACGGATGTGAAAATAGAACATAAAATTAAGTATGAATAATAGAATTTATTTTGGTTATAAATAGAACTATCTATTATTATATAATATAAAAAATTAAAAAATATTGAAATTCCTAATATAATAAAAAATAATATTATATAAATTCCAGTGTCATTACATACATCTGAAAAATCTTCAAAGTGTAATATCCCATAAAACTCAAACATTTCTCTCATATCATCTCTCTAAGTTTATTTGTATTGTAAAATATGTATCAGATCTACTAAATTCTTCATAGGCTTCTGATATTCCAGATATTAGACTTTCTATTCCAAATGTTTTAAACTCAACCCAATTAGAGTAAGACAAATCATTGTTCAGATTACTGTCTTTAACCCAGTTAGAATTTTTTTTCATTAGAGAAATTGTTATCTTATCTTCTTTCTCAATTTTCTTGTCACATTCTACTGCAATAATATGTGTGGGAACTGATTGAAATTTTTTTAAAAATATCTTTTCATTAGAATCAAGTAGAGATTCTTCAAATTTCTCTATTTCAATTTCACATGATGGATTAATTTTATAATTTATTTTATTTTCAGTTATATTTTCTATTCCCTTAAATAAGGAATAATCTGTAATAAATGAAAAGCCAAATATTCCACTCTCATTAGTTTTTATATTCCCTAGGGTTCCCTTCAGCCTATCATTAATTTTCTTTGAGCCTTTTTTCTTATAATTAGAGAGTAAAATAATAGGGATTGGAGCAGATTGTTCTTTGTTAAAGAATAAATAATTTTTTAATTTAGCATTCTTTTTTAAATCTTCTGCTTTTTCACGCCAAATATTTCCTAATTGTTCCTTATCACCAAAAATAAATATATAAAAAGGTTTTTTCGTTTTTACTTGATGAGGAAAATGCTTCATATCGAAATAATTACCATCAAAATTAGCCTCATATTGTAAGACAATTGTCGAAATAGATTTAGATTGAATTGCCTCTATGAATGAATTCATAGTAAGGTTTTGAGAATTAAATAGCTCTGTTTGAATATTGTTAGATTCCTGAATAGAATAAATTCCATCAGTTATGAAAATTGAAATATCATTACTATCTAAATTATTTAAAACTTTATTAAAAATAGAGTTTAAATCACTGCCAAATGTACTACTTTTAAATTTCACATAAGATGAGTTACCATTTAAACTTATCTCTTTTATAAATCCTTCTAATTGTTTTTTGACAGGAATTATTTCTGAATTGATAAAATTAAATTCTATTTTTCCAGTAACAGTTTTTAATCGTACTACTAAATTTGTAATACTATCCTTAAAATCATTGGATCCTCTAATATATCCATCCATTGAATCAGAGTTTTCTATAAAAATTTTCATTATAGGAAAAGTAGTCTGACAGTTTGATTTCTCAAAACTTAGATTCACTTTCTTCGTTTGTAGATATTTTTGTAGTTCACATGAATTAGAAAGTGGAATCTTGCATTGTTTATGTTTTTGTACCTGTTCGGAAATTTTTTCAAAATCATAATTTTTTAAAAAGCCATCTTGTATGAGGATATTAATTTTTTCATCGAGTGCCTTACATGGATCAACCGAGCAATTTATAACCGTGCTAATGATAAAAAAATAATAGGTCAAAAATATCGTTTTCCCAGAAAGGAAGAAATTAAATGTCTTTTTAGATTTATTGAGGGTAACTTTCATAGATATTGTGTATTTACACACTAAATTTAAGAGACATAATACCCAGAGTTTTGTAAAGATAAAAAAACAAATTCTTTAGTTTTCTGAGGCTTAGTTAAATAGAATTTCCACAAAAATTATTTAAGAGAATTGATAAGTTTTCGTTATAAATAGTAGAAGTTTATTTTTTTGAACTATACTCCAAGTAAAGCCGTATGCTATTGATTGTCCCTGAAAGGTGTCTTAAGAAATTTAATATTTCTCTAGCCTCTTTCCACGTTAAATCTAGGTTTTTTTTAGAGTTCATAAAAGTATATATACCTATTGTTTCTTTTTGGATTATGAGTGGTATAATTAAAATATTTTCTAGTTCTAACTTTTTAGCGATTTCCAAATCGAGTGGATTCAAATCTAAATCATATAAATTATTATTTTGCTTTAGAATTTTAGTTTTAAATCTATTAGTAACAAATAAATGCTTTTGAGATTTATAGCAATTTATAATTAGTTCATTCTCTTCTGATAAATTAAATTTAGTTTTTTCTGCAAAATTAATTTGATCAGGAATTGGTTTGTTATAAGTGTAATACCTAAAGACATCAATAGAAGTTTTTTCTTTGTTTGGAAAAAATAGACAAGATGTCTCAATTCCATAATTTATATACATGTATTCACTAATTTTTAAAAATAATTCTTTCATATCTTTTTGTTCATTTAAAATACGAACAAAATTATTGAGTGATTCAATTTTTTTACGAGCGGTAACTAGCTCAAATGTTCTTTGTGATACTTTTAATTCTAAATCTTCATTAAATTTTTTCAAATCTAAATGATTTTTAATTCGGGCAATTAATTCTTCTTTAAAAAAAGGCTTCTGCAGATAATCATTTACTCCTAACTCAAAAGCATTTTGTATATCCACAACTTGATTTTTTGCAGTTATAATAATTATTGGTAGGCTTGATATTAAGTATTTCTTCCTAATTAAATTAGTAATTTCTAGTCCACTTATGTCTGGGATCATTAAATCTAGTAACACTAAATCAATTTTTTGAGTATTAATTATACTTATAGCTTTCATTCCATCTAGGGCATGTAATAAGTTATAATTTTTATCCGATAGATGATTTTTTATAATCTGAATATTCATAGGCTCATCATCTACAATCAAAATATTAAACTTATTTGATTCATTAATTTCTTCTTTTGTTTCTTTAATTTTGTAAAATCTATTTTCTAAATTAGAAGTACTTCGTATTACATCATCAATATCTACTGATATATTTTGAATTTTAGATATAGGAAGTGTAAAATAAAATGTTGAACCTTCTAGAGGCGAGCTACTTACCCAGATTTTTCCTCCGTGGAGTTCAATTAATTTTTTAGTAATGGATAATCCAAGTCCTGTTCCACCATATTTTCTTTGTATTCCAGTATCAACTTGCTCAAAAGGTTGAAATATATCTTTTAGCTTCTCTTCAGGAATCCCAATTCCTGTGTCCGAGATAGATACTGTAATTTTATTATCTCCTTGGTAATGATTAATCTTAGTATCGTACATTGCATAGATTAGAATTTCTCCAGATTCGGTAAATTTAAGAGAATTTCCTATTATATTATATAAAATTTGTAAAAGTCTATCTTCATCTGCAAATACAAAAGGTGCTTCGGGAGAAATATTGTTGATGATTTTAATAGATTTATTAGCAATTATATGATTAAAAGGTAGTAGGGAATTTTGAACCATATTTCTTAAATTTAATGTTTTAAGGTTTAATTGTAGTTCACTATTTTTTAATTTAGAGATATCTAAAATATCATTTATTAAGTTATTTAACCTTTTACCACTATTTAAAATATAATTTAAATTCTCATTCATTGTTGGGTTTATAGGACCTGCAATTCCACCAATTAATGACTCTGAGAGTCCTATAATTGCATTTAAAGGTGTTTTAAATTCATGAGAAGTATTTGTCAAAAATTCATCTTTTTGAATATTAGCTTTTTCTAAATTAAAAAGAGCTAGCTTATTGGATTCAATTAATTTATTTTGTGCATGTTCTTTTTCGTTTTTAATAATTCTAATTCTATTTGCAAGTGAGATAGAAAGTAAAATAGACTCTAGGGCAGTGCCAATAGGTATTCCATAAGCTGTAAAAAAATTATATGGTAGAATATCAAAATTCATTAGAATAGTGACAAGACCGCTTATCAAAAGAGGAGACCATGCTATTAAAAATAGACCTGAAGAATTAATTTTTTTTGTAAATGCTATAATTCCAATAACAAATAAAAATATGGTATTTAATCCAGCTTCAATAGATACTATCTCTATTATGGTAGATAGATCAAAATAGAAATAACCCATGATTGGAGATAAAAAAATTATAGTTTTAGATATTTGAATTGTATAAAACAAACCCTTGCTATGTTTATCAGTTTCTAAAAAATATTGTACAAAATGGTTTGCACTGAAATTAGCTATTGGAATTGTAAATGCAAAACTAATTTTATTCCATTCTGGAGAATTGGGCCATAAAAATCTATAAGCCAATCCATTATCTTTTAATACATGGAGCATAAAAAATAAAATATAAAATGAATAGTATAAATATGTTTTATCCCTTATTGTTATATATATAAAAAAGTTATATAATAGCATTGCTATTGTAATTCCATAATATATTCCATAAGCAGAGTAAGTGATGATGATATTATTATAAAATTTATTACTAGATGATATATTTAAGGGTACTACAAGTGCATCATGAGAATTTTCTAATTCCAAAAAAAATGTGGATGGTGTATTTTGAATAAATAATTCATATGAAAAACCTTCTGTTTCAATTTTTCTTTCAAAAAAAGGTAAAATATTTCCCCCTTTTATTATTTCAAAATCATCCTCTTTCTTAGGAATATATAAATTAATAATGTGAATATGGGGATTGGGAATATCTAAGAACCATCTTTCCATTTGAGAAGAATTTTGAATGGTAAATTTTATCCAAAATCTGGAATTTGAAATACCAAGATTGGGTACTTTTTCTTCATTTTTTCTAAATAATTTACTTATCTCTGGGTTATTTATATTTTCTATATTTATTTTTTTTTCTGTGTCCTCTAAAATATCCAAATTTAAACCAATGGAATATTTTTCGATAGTATCACTTAGTATAATAATTTCTTCACTGAATAAAGGACTTAGATAGATAATGCAGAAGAATATAATAAATTTAAGCATAACAATCTTATAAATCTTTATAAATTTTTTTCAAGTAAAAAATATTATAATTTTTTAATTTCTTAAAAAAGTAATGAATAATTAAATTAATATTATTCCTTAGCATTCTAATATTATGTATTTAAAAGAATAGGTAATGTTACTGTAAAAGTAGTTATATTATTTTCTGATTGAAATTCAATCCTACCTCCATGTTCCTCTATTATGGTTTTACATGTATAAAGTCCCAGTCCAATTCCCTCTCCAATTGGTTTTGTTGTATAAAAAGGTTTAAAAATATTAGAAAAATTATTCTCTTTAATACCTATCCCAGAATCTGTAATCTTTATCTGAATTAAATCTCTCTCATTTTCTGATATTCTTTTAGAACTTATCATTAATTTTTTATCTGTTGACTGCATAGATTGAATAGAATTAAAAATAAGATTTCTCCAAACTTGAATTAAATCATCTGCAATACAGCTTAATGTTGTTTCTCCTGTAAAACTCTTTTCTATTATTATGTTATCACTTATATAGTTATCATATAATTCTAAAACTTTTTCTATTTGTTCATTAATTGAAACAATTTTTCTCTCTCCTTTTATATCTGTACTAAGATATTTTCTTAAAACGAATATCACTTTACTTGTTTTTTGTACAGATATATCAATATATTTTAATGATCTATATTCTGTAACAAAGAGTCTAATATTATCTAGAACGGTTAATAATTCTTTTTCACTAAAATAATTTATATAAGTATTAAATTTACCTACCAATTTTAGTTCTGATAATAATTCTTTTATTTTATTTATTGTATTTGAATCATTATATTTATATTCTTCTAATTCAATTTTTATCAACTTTCTTATGTTTCTTTCTGTTCTCGTTGAAGAATAATTAATTGAATCCAATGAAAATCTCAATAAATCATTAAAATGTTTTAGCTGATTAGATTCTAGAGAGCGAATAAATGTTATAAAATCGGAGAGTATAGAATTAAAAGAAATTTTAGCAATCTCAGTACTAGCCTGTATTGCACCTATTGGATTATTTATCTCATGTGCTACAACTGAAACTAATTGCCCGAGGGATGCTTTTTTTTCAGATTCAATTAACTGAGCTTGTGTATTTTTTAATTCTTCGAGAGTTAATTCTACTTCTTTTTTTTGCTCATTGACTATTTCTATCATTGCTGATAGCTCAGTTGTTCTCTCTGCAACTTTTAACTCTAAGTTTGATGAAAATTCTTTTTTGAGGATATTTATTTTATCTCCCAATGCTAATGAAAGTAAGAGTATTTCTAAAATTGAAAAAACTTGATAACTTGAATTTGTAAATATATTATGAGGTAATATTCCTGCCATGCGAAATGCGTAAGATATCATTCCGATAGAAAGCATACCCCATCCTAAAATAAAAAATCTTGCAGGTCTAAAATTATTTTTAATAGAAGCATATCCGCTAATAATTAATAAAAAACTAGATAGAAATGAAGATGCCGTTGCAAATTTAATTGCAATAGAATAAGAGCTGAATAATACCAAGCCAATTCCAACGAAAGGTACAAGCATATAAAATTGAAGAAACTTATGAATTCGGGGAAGATATTCTTTAGTTTGTAAAAAGCTACTCGTAAAATTTATACCAAAAAATAAGCTCATAGCAGTGAATAATATTGGGGCAATATTATTTAGATAAACCCAATCAGGGAAAAATAATCTAATATATCCTCTCAGGCTTAAGGACTGTAACAAAAAACCAATAATATATAAAATATAATAAAGGTAAGAATTTTCCTTAAATGAAAAATATAAAAATAAATTATACATTGCCATTATAAGCATTATCCCGCAAAATATACCAAAAAGATATTCCTCTAATAAAATTTTTTCAGCAAAACCCTCTGGAGAATATATATTCAAAGGTATTGCTAAGGAACTATCTGATCTTATCTTTAGGAATAATTTTACTTTACCATTATAGGGAACATTAATTTTAAAATTATAAAACTTAGATCGTATTGCGTTTTTAGGAGTAGGGGTAAGATCTCCATCTAGAATTTCCGTTATCTTTCCATCTTCAGTTATTTGATAAAAATAAATATAATCTAGAGGAGGATACCCCAATTCGAGATACCAGGTTTCATTTTCACAGCAAATATTGATGACATCAAAATTAACCCATAAGTTACTTGTATTAAATCCCAGGCTTAGAGAATCAGAATTTTTATTATCCAACCATAATAATTCTTTATTATCTTGAACATCCTTTATACTAAGGCTATTAGTTTTATCAAAAAAATATTTTAAATTTTTAGAGGCATTGTGGTCACGCTTCAAATCAATTAAAACAAGTGGGTCATTTGCATAAAGATTGAATGTATAAAAATAAATACTTATTAAATGAATAAAAATAATTGTTAATCTCATTCTCTTAGTTTGGCTTCTTCTTTAGATCTAATGCAAAATTTAATGATTCTTCAAAATATGTACCCGCTCCAAGACTGATGTGTTGAATGACTCCATTCTTATCAATAACAACTGTCATTGGAATGGCACTGACAGTAAAAAACTTTATAAATTCTTTGCTATTATCTAATATAACACTAAACGTATATTTATGCTTTTTTGTATATGATAGAACATCATCCCTATCTTCATTAGAAACAGCTAATACTTTAATAGTCTTATTCTCTTCAGCAAATTTGGAGAGTTTAGGATGGGTGGATACACAGGCTGGACACCAGGTTGCCCAGAATTCAATAATTGTTATAGAGTTTTCAATTTCTTTATTGGAGATATTAACATTATCTGAGATACGTTCTAGATTAAAATTTGGAACTTTAACTCCAATTAAGTTCTTTCTCAAAACTTCTAGATCATCTGGCCTTGCTTCTAGTTTTAATTTAATTGTCATACTTTTAGTACTACGTTCAAAATCAATTTTAACTTCATTTCCAACACCTTTTGACTGAATGTATAGGGTTAACTCTCTAGCATCTTTCATTGGGTTTCCATCAATTTTCTTAATCAAATCCCCGGTTACAAATCCTGCTTTCTCGGCTGGTGTTCCCGCCATTGTACCCTTAACTTTTACACCATCCATTGCATTTTCTATTGCAATGCCCATCCAAGGCTTTGCCTGTTGAAAGTTTTGTGACAACAAGGAAAAATGGAGAAGGAAATAAAAGAAAAATGCCAATATAATTCTAAAATATTTTTTCATTAAAAAAAAACTCCGAAAATTATAAAAATAATTTTTATTAACAATTTTAAAAAAACCATTATTGTATATATATATTTTTTTTTAATTCAAATTTTGAGTTTTAAAAATCAGTTCAGAAAAGAATAAGCAGTCAGAAATCAATTCACAATTGATTTATTTATATCATATTCGTGACAATTGAATTATATTATTACGATTGCCCTTAAATAGACAAAATTTAAGATATAAATTCTTTCAAAAGCTATAATCATTTATCAATTTT
>Ga0214923_10005654_pt1 | contig 14426 bp, 17 predicted proteins | sample LL1510_MetaG_FD_177993 | JGI IMG/M metagenome (GOLD analysis project Ga0214923, IMG submission 177993) | Freshwater microbial communities from Lake Lanier, Atlanta, Georgia, United States - LL-1510 | ecosystem: Environmental > Aquatic > Freshwater > Lake | place: USA: Georgia | collected... | reverse complement strand
TTGAGATTCTACTTGAGATTCTACACGAGTTCCTTTCATAGCATCACCATTATCGTGAGCAATTAATTGGTCTTGTGCATTAAGATCTTCTGTGTAAATTGTTGTTCTGTAAATGGGAGCACCTCCCACACAACAAATTGGGCCATCTTTACCAGCTCTTTTATAAAATCTTTCCGGGTTTACTTCTGTAAATGGTTCAAGAGATTCAATAGCAATAATTTTACCATTGAAATTTAGATCTAAATCCAAAAGATCTTCAACTTTACCTTTAATAATGGCAGTTAATTTCATTTGATTAACAAAATTGATATTCTTTAGATTAAAGATATTATCGTTAATCTTAGTTCTTTTTTGTTGAAGCAAAATGTAACCATAAGCCGGATTATTTTCGCTAATACGCACAGCATTTCCATTGTTGTCAAGGACAACACTAACTTGATTTGACATAAAAAGGTTTTTTAAAAATTATCAAAAAAATAAGGATCGATTCGATTATCTAATAAGTCTATTTCATTATCAGTAAAATCTAGTTCGTCTATACCAAGTGAATATAAATTATAAAAAGGATCTATATATTCTTTAGTATAAAAATCTCCCAATGAATTTAAATCTTTTATTTCTTCATCGGACATTTCCAAATACTCTTCTGTTGATAATTCTATTATTCTCCCGCTGGGTAATTGCAAAATCATGTTGAAATATACAATTAAAAAATAATAAAATTATTTAGAATATAATATAAGATATACTTTTTAAATTCAGTAATATAGCTAAACTAAAATAAATACATTTTTAATTTTTATAATGTAGTTTTTATTTTTTAGTTCTTTTATATAGAGAAATATTTGTGTTCGCGATTTATTTAAATTATTGCAGAGTGTTTTAATTGAGGGATAACACTTTCTATTTTTATCGGCATAAACACATAGTAAGGAATAAACAGATTTTGCTTGAATGCTTAAATCTGGATCTGTAAGAACAATTTTATTTACGTATCCATAATTTTTCAAAAGTTTAAAGTTATTAATGACCAAATTAAAAAAGCAATAATATAGATTAATTTTATTACTGCTATTTCTTTTGTAAATGTTTTGTGCATTACATTAACGGAATATATAACGTAAGCACTAACAATTAATAAAAATAAGGATTCCAGATACTGTTGGTGATATAGAAGGCTGAAAATCCAAATTAAAGGCGCGGATATTATAAGGTAGTTCATATAAAGTAAAATATAAAAACAATTACCCAAATAACTAAAACAAGAATAACTAATCTTTCAAGAATACAAAACTTCATTTTCTTGCTTCTAAATATCTACCATATAATTCCCAGTTAAATCTAAGAGGTTGTATTGTTTCACTATGGTCTGGAATTATACTTTTTCTTAACTGGTATTTTATGTATTCTCTCCAGTTTTTAAATGTTTTCTTTTTCATGTAGCTATATTTATATTTTAATCGATGAAATTATGGTTAGTCTTCCCATAACCAAGTGCCTAGGGTTGTTATAAACCCAAGGAGAAAAACCGCGTTTAAAGCCCAGAATAGCACATTATTAGTTATTTCTTGATAATTTAAGTCACTAAATAACATAATAAATGCAATGATTGTGAAGTCCAAAATAGACAGCATAACTAAGCTACCAACAAGCCATACTATGACTTGAATTGGCAATGAATAAGATTTAAAATTGTGCATAAAAATTTGTTTAAAGTTTTTTACTAAATAAAATAAATAATAAACTCAGAGAAATAACTACAATTGGAATTAATTGTTCAACCATATTGTTGAAATTATGTGAATTATATATTTGTATACAAGAAAGTATACCAATCACACTAAAAGTAATAACTATAAAATATTTTTTCATTACTTTCTAATTTTCCATCACACGAAGATTTTGGAAATCCCACCAGTTAAAAACTGACAGAAGAGGTGTTACCCCCTTCTGTCAAGTCTATTCCCTCTGCACTCAGTTATAATGTATAAGAAACACCAAAATGCTGTTCAATAGCATATCTAGCTTCCCAATCATTACCTAACATTTTATTGTCTATGCAGACATCAACATTTAATTCTTTAGCTCTTTTCCATACATGAAAAGCTTCTTCAGGTGTACGTGCTATTGAAAATAGCTGCATATATTCTTCACCTGATTCTTTGTTTTTAATAAATTCCACCATATAGTTAAGTTTTAAGTTTTACAAATCTATTAACCCCTCCGCACTCAGTTGTAATAGAAGAATGTCACTGGTCTATCCTCTTCTCTCACTTTATTACAACTGCTCACCCTTGGGAAGTGAGTTGTGGTGCATTAAAGTAACAATGCTTAGTTACTACATGTTAAACCCCAATTGGGGAGAGCCTTACGCAGGCTCAACCCAAAAGAGATTCTCGAGAGGTTCCCCGGTTTCGCGGTCGAGCATAGGCTCGGCAAACCTGAAACCAGGAATCTCGCGACCCACAACAAGTAAGGCCCGCAAAGCTTCAGCTGTGGGGTGCGAGGCCTTCATTGAATTACCGGTTTCTGGATCGGTTAAGGCAATGCAGCCGAATTTGACGTCTTTCTGTTGTGTGCGTACACCAATTTGAAAGCCTTCAATCGGACCCGTTGCTTGTTTGAACGGGCTGGACGTAACAAGTAAGGATACGTTTTGTGTATCCTTATTGATACGAAATTGACTAAAATAAACAGAATTTGACATAGTTAAATTGGGTTTAGGTGAAACTATTGGGGAGACCCCCCTGTCAAATTGTAGCCGGGGAGCGGTTCAGTAGCACCCCCAAACAAATCAAAACATAATAAATTATAGAATTTTATTTGTATATTGTTGTATGGATATTATTAGAGAAGCTTTTTATAATTCGTATAATCTAATTTCTAATAAAATAAAGTTTAGTGATTTAGTGGAGGAGGGGGTATTTTATTTAGCTCATGAGCCGGGGGAGTTAGATAAGGAGTCTAAGGAAAAAATTATAAAATTTTTTGAAAAAGAAGAAGAATATGAAATATGTGCTGAATTATTAGATATATTTGCAAAATAAAAAAATAATTATGGAAGAATTATCAAAAGAAGATTTGGAATTGAGGAGAAAAGAAATTACTGAGTATTATAGTAGTAACATTCCTTATTTAAAAATACAAAAAGAATACGAACAGCTATTGGCGGATATTGAAGATATTAGAGCGCGGAGACTTCAAGCCCAAATTTTTTTAGCACAATCTCATGATAGTAAACAGAGTGAATCAGAAAATAATATCTGATTTAAATAAGGTTATTAGTTATCAGATTTTAACTTATTGTTTTTTTAAAGATATTACTATTACTAATAGTGAGATGTTGTGTTTAACTTTACTATCTTTTAATTCTAATATTGAGTTTTCTAAGTTTTGTAAGATTTGTGAAGTTTTTAAAAACCAACAATCTACAAGGAATGTTTTATTGGCATTAATCAATAAAGGATTAGTTGTTAGAAATAATAAAAGAATTAAATTAAATGATGATCTTTCTATACTTACTGATTCTAGTTTATTATTGGATTTTAAAATTTTAGGAGTTGAGACCAATAAAAGCCAGTAGTTTAAAGGAGGGTATTGGCAAGGAGGTGGGGGTTCATCAAAATGTTGCGGATGATTTTATTAATTTTTATTATGAAGAGGTAAGAAGGAGTTTAGTTGATTTGGATTTTCCTAGTATATATGTTGAAAACCTCGGCATGTTTTCTATTAGAAGAAACAAACTAAAAAGCAAAATTAGAATGTTTCAAAGTATATTAGAAAGTATTAATAAAGAAACTTATTCTGGATTTGCAAAATTTGAAGAAGTTAAAGAATCTTTGGAGAATTTAGAAAAAGTAATGATTGTTTATGATAAATTATTAGAGGAAAAAAAACTAAAAAATGGATAATTATTTAGATATTTTTAAAAATAGAAAAAAAATAGCTGAGGGTTTAAAAAACAAACTCTTTAAAAAAGAACATGTTGAAACACAAGCTAATATTAGGTATGCTATTTGTACTACATGTCCTGAGATTGATTATGAGGGAAATAATTGCTTTGTACCTTATACAGAACCTTGTTGTTCTAAATGTGGTTGTAGTCTTTCTTTGAAAACCCGCTCACTTTCGAGTGAGTGCCCCCTTGGTAAATGGAAAGCTCTTGTAGATAATTCAACAGAAGATAAAATTCTTAAACAAATAAATTATGAAAATACAAATTGATGAAGTTATAATCAATTCTCTTGATAATGAAAAATTGGGAGAATATATCAAAAACAAACTAAAAGAAGTCAAAGCAGAAATTAAAGTCGAAACCACTATAATTTATACGTATAATGGTAAGATTTGAAGAAAAGGAACATGTTTATAAAAGTGATAATAATATTAATTGGACTAGTGTTACTACTTTTATAGGATTGTTTAAAGAAAAATTTGATGCTTTAAGCGCAGCCAAAAAAACCATAAAGAATAAAAATTCTAAATGGTATAAAATGACTGTAGAAGATGTATTAAAAGCTTGGGAAGAAGAAAATAAAAAAAGTCTAGAATTAGGTAATTGGTATCATAAAAAAAAAGAAGAAGAACTGATTTCTAAAGAAAAAATCGAAAGAGATGGTGTTTCTTTAAATATTATAAAACCTGTTGTTAGAAATGGTATAAAATATTCAATTAATCAAGAATTAAAAGAAGGCATCTATCCGGAGCATATTATTTATATGGAGTCTATTGGATTATGCGGACAATCTGATTTAGTTGAGATTGTAAATAATAAGATTAATGTTTACGACTATAAAACTAACAAAGAAATAAAAATTAAAAGTTTTGTTAATTGGGAAGGTAAATCACAAAAAATGAAACCACCCCTATCTCATTTAGACGATTGTAATTTTAATCATTATGCTTTACAACTTAGTTTTTATGCTTTTATGATAAAAAAACATAATCCAAAACTAACAGTTAATAAACTTCAACTGCATCATATTAAGTTTAATGATTCTGAAGAAGTTGTTAATTATGATTTACCATATTTAAAAAACGAAATAGAAAATCTAGTAATATTTGCAAAAAATAATGGTTATAAAACTTTTTGATATTCAAAACGGAAAGGTTGTTCCAACAGAACATTGCTACTCATTAAATTCTTTAAAGAATGTAATGAAAAGTTATCCTAAAACTTATTTAAAGATTTATCAATATTTGTTTTATATGACATGCCCCAATCCAGATATGAATCCTTTTTTTAATGTTCCAGAAACAGAAAAAGAAGAACTAATTATCAAAGAAATTGGATTAGAAGATTCTTTAGAAAGCTCTGTTATTTTAAATGCTTTTGAATTTTGTGAGAAGTTATACGAAACCCCAACATATAGAGCTTATAAAGGAATTAAATCAATGATTGACAGACTAGCTAAATATATGGAAACTACAGAAATTGAGCATGGTAGAGATGGAAATATTAATTCTTTAGTTAATGCTGCTGCTAAATTCGATCAAATTAGAAGCTCTTATAGAGGGGCTTACAGTGATATGAAAGAAGAACAACAAAGCCATGTCAGAGGAGGATTGGGATTAGCATATGACCAACTATAAAGAAATATTAACATACGATGGTAATTGGACTACTACTCAATTCTCTTCTAAAGAAGAGTTTAAAGATTTTGTACTAAGTATATTTAAAGAACCTGGTTTATATGAGTTTGATGAAACTTCTTTTTTATTTAATGAAAAAGCTAAAGATTTTAACAATCAAGGATTTTATTGTTTATCTCCGCCAAAATCAAAAGACTCTATCGCTTATTGGGAGACAGAAAAAAATAAATGTAGAAATGGAGTAATATTTAAGGGTAGTAAGACTTGGTATCTTACTAGAGATTATTATATGTGGTTAAACTTTCTTCCTATTTATGATAAGGAAGAAAAAAAATACGGCTTTGCTAAAGTTCGCGATGCACAATATCACATGGCTCTTTATGAATTACTAGCAGAATTAAATTATAAACATTCTGCAATCTTAAAAAAACGTCAGATAGCCTCTTCATATTTTCACATGGGTAAGCTAATAAATACTTATTGGTTTGAAGAAGGAAGTGTCTGTAAAATTGGAGCATCTCTTAAAGATTATATTGACGACAAAGGTTCTTGGAAATTTCTAAACGAATATAAAGATTTTTTAAACGAACACACTGCTTGGTATAGGCCGAGTAATCCTGAAAAAGTTCTTTTATGGCAACAACAAATTGAAGTTAGAGTTGGCAACAAAAAAACTACAAAAGGTTTAAAATCTAAAATTCAAGGCGCTTCTTTTGAAAAGAGTGCTACCACTGGTGTTGGCGGTCCTTGTCTAGCACCTGGAACACTTGTAAGAATGCATGATGGTAGCGTGTTGCCTGTTGAAAAAATAAAAGTTGGAGATTTTGTTGCGGGTCACGATGGCAAACCTAAAAAAGTAAAACAACTTTTTCATGGAGAAAGTGAAATGTTTTCTGTAGAGCAATCAAAAGGTGACACGTATGTTGTAACTGCAGACCATACTTTGTATCTATGGCATCATGACAGTAAAAAACATGTAAAGATCAAAGCAAAAGACTTTAACAGTCTTTCTCGCTTTCAACGTGAAAAAAAACTAAGTGGTGTAAAATTTTATGGAGTTGATTCAAAACATGTTGAACTTCCTGTTGACCCTTATTATTTAGGACTTTATCTAGGAGATGGATGTAAATATGATTACACAATTCTTGTAAACGCAGACAAAGACCCTGAAATAGCAGACTACATTCAAAGTCTTTCAGTAAAAGAAAACCACAGCTTAAAACTTAAGGTTAAAAACAAATACAGAAAAGATTACAATGACCAAATGGTAGAACTATCACTTGGTATTGGCAGTAAAAGAGACTCTTTAACACTTGCTCAATCTTATAAATCAAAGCTTGACAGCTTAAATGTAAAACAAAAACACGTTCCTGACTTATACAAAAAAGCATCACAACAACAACGCTTACTGTTACTGGCAGGTCTTTTAGACACAGATGGTTACTACAATGTGTCAAAAAATCGTTTTGAAATAACCTCACACTTTGTAGAATTAGCAAATGATATAGTTGAGCTGTGCATTCTTTCAGGACTTGATGCTCACATGAACATCGTAGACTCAAACGGTAAAAAGTCAACTGTAAATGCTGTCTCTAAAATTGGTTATAGGATAAACATTACGGGTGAAATTGACAAAGTTCCATGCCTTGTTAAAAGAAAACAAGTCGAGCAACTTGGTCAAAAAAACAAAAATCGTTTTAGCAAGTTAAAAGTGTCACCTATAGGTGTTGGTGAATATTTTGGATTTGAGTGTGAAGATAATCTGTTTGTGTTAGAGGATGGGACAGTGACTCATAACTGTACATTCTTCTTTCATGAAGAAGCTGGCATTGCCCCCAAGATGATGGATACATATGAATATCTCAGACCTGCTATGTCTTCTGGTATGATGACTACGGGTATGTTTATTGCCGCGGGTTCTGTTGGAGATTTAGAACAATGCAATCCTTTAAAAGAAATGATTCTAAACCCCGATAATAACGACATTTATGGAGTTGAAACAAATCTATTAGATTCGGATGGTACTGTTGGAATAGCGGGATTATTTATACCAGAACAGTGGTCAATGCCTCCGTATATTGATATCTACGGAAACTCTCTTATAAAAGAAGCTCTTAATGCTATTACAAAAGAAAGATTAAAATGGAAAGCCGAACTAAATCCGGAACAATATCAATTAAGAATATCTCAAAAACCAACAAACATAGCTGAGGCTTTTGCTTATAGAAAAGAATCAATTTTCCCTCAAAGTCTTATATTAAAACAACTAAACGAGATTGAAGAAAAAAAATATTTCACGGAATATATAGAATTAGACAGAACAATAGAAGGTATAAAACCTAAAAAGTCTAATAAAATTCCAAATCTAGAATTTCCAATAGATAGAAAAAAATCAGATAAAAGTGGAGTACTTGTTGTTTGGGAAAGACCTGTAGAAAGTCCTTCTTTTGGAATGTATTATGCTTCTGTTGACCCAGTCTCAGAAGGACGAACAACTACATCTGATTCACTTTGTAGTATTTTTGTCTATAAAAACGCAGTAGAAGTTACTAGAGAAACACAAGAAGAAACTAATGTCTTTATAGAAGGGGATAAAATAGTTGCTTCTTGGTGTGGGCGATATGATGATATAAACAAAACCCACGAACAATTAGAAAAAATAATAGAATGGTATAACGCCTGGACAGTTGTTGAAAATAACGTTTCTTTATTTATTCAACATATGATATCTAGAAAAAAACAAAGATACTTAGTACCAAAACAACAGATTCTCTTTTTAAAAGATCTAAATGCAAACAATACAGTTTATCAAGAATATGGTTGGAAAAATACAGGGGTTCTTTTTAAAAGTCATTTAATATCCTATGCTATAGAATTTTTAAGAGAAGAAATCGATAATGAGTTAGACCTTAATGGTAATATTATAAAAACAAAATTTGGAGTAGAAAGAATACCAGATAAAATGCTCTTAAAAGAAATGCTTGCATATCATCCCGGAGTTAATGTTGATAGACTTGTTGCTTTTTCAGCTTTAGTTGCTTTTGTAAAAATTCAACAATCAAACAGAGGATTTGTAAAAAGAAGAGAAGAAAAAAACTTGGAAAAACCAAAAAATTTATTTAAATTGAAATATAGTCCTTTTAAAAACATAGGAACTAGAGATAATATAAGATCTCCATTTAAAAATTTAAAATGAAGGTATACAACGCATTACAATTAAAAAACGGCGCAAAAGTTGAAAAAAACTCAACACTTTCAAGTTTAACACAACCTATTCAATTTATACCTTCTAAACAAAAAGACAAAGATTGGACTGCTTGGAATATGGACTGGTTAGAACACCAAGGAATGGAGTTCTTAAAAAATAACGCCAAAAGACTATTAAAGAATTATAAACTAGCAAAAGGAATAATCGATAGAACTGACTACATAGTAGAGGACGATAACGAAAACAAAGATTTAATTGATATTCTAACAAAAGAAGATTCTTCTGCTTTAGAATTAAAATTCTACCCTATAATACCTAATGTAATAAATGTACTCTCGGGAGAGTTTTCCAAACGACATAACAAAATACAGTTTCGAGCTGTAGATGACATTTCTTATAACGAAATGCTTGAGCAAAAAAGAATGATGATAGAAGAAACATTACTCTCTGAAGCTGAAGCAAAAATGCTTACAGAAATGATTTCAATGGGAGCAGATTTAGAAAGTGAAGAAGCACAACAAAAACTATCAAGAGATAATTTAAAATCTCTACCACAAATAGAAGATTATTTTAAAAAGAGTTATAGGTCTTCTGTTGAAGAATGGGCAACCCATCAATATAATGTTGATTTAGAAAGATTTAAAATGCATGAACTTGAAGAGCAAGCTTTTCAAGATATGTTAATTACAGACCGTGAGTTTTGGCATTTTAAAATGCTAGAAGATGATTATGATGTAGAATTATGGAATCCCGTTTTAACTTTTTATCATAAATCTCCAAACATAAAATATATATCGGAAGGTAATTTTGTAGGAAAAATTGACTTGTTAACTCCTTCAGATGTAATTGATAAATATGGTTATCTAATGGATGAAGAACAATTAAAATCCTTAGAAAATATCTATCCTGAAAAATCTGCTTTGTATACTGTTAATGGTTATCAAAATGACGGAGCTTATTATGATGGTTCTCGTTCACATTCTTGGAATACAAATCCTCCGGGATTAGATTATAGAAGGCATGTTACAAATTGGCAAAATAACAACTATGATATAGTTGCAGCTATTTTAGCCGAAGGTGGAGATGTTGGATTTTGGGATGAAAGAGGATTGTTAAGAGTCACAACAGCATATTGGAAAACACAAAGAAAAGTAGGACATTTAACAAAAATTCAAAACGGAGAAATAATCCAAGCTATAATAGACGAAGATTATAAAATTCAAGACAATCCAATATACGATACAAGTCTGTTTAAAATCAAAACAAAAGATAATCTAATAGAAGGTGAACATATAGATTGGATATGGATAAATGAAGTATGGGGAGGAGTTAAAATTGGAGCAAATATTCCAAGTCTATGGAGAAGTAGTGTAGATGTTGCACCAGTTTATTTAGGAATAAATAGAAAATCTCCAGGAAGGGTGCCTTTTCAATTTAAAGGTTCTAAAACACTATACGGCTGTAAACTCCCCGTAGAAGGAAGAGTATTTTCAGATAGAAACACACGTTCTGTTTCGTTAGTAGATTTAATGAAACCATATCAGATTGCATATAATATGGTTAATAATCAAATAGCAGATATTTTAGTAGATGAATTAGGCACTGTGATATTATTTGATCAAAATGCTTTACCAAGACACTCTATGGGTGAAGATTGGGGAAAAGGTAATTATGCTAAAGCATATGTGGCAATGAAAAATTTTCAAATGCTACCTTTAGATACTACTATAACAAATACAGAAAATGCTACAGCTTTTCAACATTATCAAGTTCTTAACATGGAACAAACAAATAGACTTGTTGGTAGAGTAAATTTATCTAATTATTTCAAACAACAAGCTTATGAATCTATTGGTATTAATGTACAAAGAATGGGAACACCAATAGCAAGAGAAACAGCAACAGGAGCAGTTCAAGCTTTAAATCAATCTTATGCTCAAACTGAATTATATTTTACACAACACTGTGATCATTTAATGCCAAGAGTTCATCAAATGAGAACTGATTTATCTCAATTTTATCATAGTAAAAATCCAAGCTTAAGATTAAGCTATGTAACAAGTGAGGCTGAAAAAGTTAATTTTAGAATTAATGGAGATCAATTACTAATGCGAGATTTTAATGTTTTTGCTACAACTAGAACAAATCATAAAAATATATTAGATCAATTAAAACAATTAGCACTAAGCAACAATACTTCTGGAGCAAGTATATTTGATTTAGGAAATATAATAAAATCAGACTCCATATCAGAAGTAACTAATGTTTTAAAACAATCTGAAGAAAAAATGATGCAAGCAAAAGAAAGGGAAAGACAAGCAGCAATGGAAATGCAACAACAACAACTTCAGACTAGCATGGAACAAGCAAAAATGAAAATGCAATTTGAAGCTGCTGAAAATGAAAAAGATAGACAAAATGATATCTTAATATCAGAAATTAAATCTGCAAGCGCTGGAGCAGCATCAGATATTAATAAAAATATGATTTCTGATTATAGTGACGCAATGAAAGAAATTAGAACAACTACACAATATCAAGAACAAATGAATTTTAAAAGAGAACAAGCTTCTGTTAAAAATTCTAACGAAAAAGATAAACTAAATATAGAAAGAGAAAAACTAAACACACAAAAACAAATAGCAGATACCAATTTACAAATTGCACGAGAAAACAAAAATAAATACGATAAAAAGTCTTAGCTATATTCTAAGCAAATTTATAATAACGTAATTAAATAATTAATATTTAATTTGAATATTTTTTTTATATTATATATGAAACCAACAAACATTTATGGAAACAACAACTGAAAAAGTAGATATTAATATTGACGAATTATTTTCGGCAGCCCCTTCTAGTAATGACATAACATTACCAGAAAATATATTCTCTAAACAGAAACCTGTTGATTTTTCTTTTACAGAAAAAGAGGATACAAAAAGTGAAGAAAGTGAAAGAAGTGAAGAAAGAAGTGAAGAAAAAGATAAAAAACAAGATCTTGTAGAAAAAATCTTTGAGGAGCCTAAATCTACTAAGAATAATGTTTATGATTTATTTTCTAAACTGATAAAAGAAGAAAAGCTTATTCCTTTTGAAGATGATAAATCTTTAGAGGAGTATTCGATTAAAGATTGGCAAGAACTAATTGAAGCAAACTTAGAAGAAAGAGTTAATCAAGTTCGAAGAGAAACTCCCAAAGAATTTTTTGAATCTCTTCCTGAAGAATTACAAATTGCAGCAAGATATGTTGCAGATGGAGGAACTGATTTAAAAGGATTGTTTTCAACACTTGCTCAAGTAGAGGAATCTCGTGAATTAGATGTTAAAAGTGAAAAAGATCAAGAATTAATAATTCGTGATTATTTGCGTGCCACAAATTATGGAACTGAGGATGAAATCAACGAAGAAATTGATTTGTGGAAAGATTTGGGAAAACTAGAGCAACAAGCTTCTAAGTTTAAACCAAAGCTTGATAAAATGAAGGAAGAAATTGTAATAAAAAAACTGCAGCAGCAAGAAATTAGAAAAAAACAACAAGAACAAGCCGCGCAGCAGTATATGTATAATGTTTATGAAGTTTTAAAAGAAGGAGATTTAAACGGAGTTAAATTAGATAAAAAAACTCAAAGCTTTTTATATAACGGGTTGGTTCAACCTACTTATCCATCAGCAAATGGGCGAAACACTAATCTCTTGGGACACCTTCTTGAAAAATATCAATTCATTGAACCAAACTATTCATTAATTACAGAAGCTTTATGGTTATTGTCTGATCCCGAAGGATATAAATCAAAAATAATGGAAAAAGGCGGACAAAAAGCTGTTGAAGCAACTGTAAGAAAACTAAAAACAGAACAATCAAACAAAGACTCCAATTATATAGAACAAGAGGAGCAATCAACAAAAAGAATACAAAGACCCACAAACATTTTTAAACGATTTTAAATTAATAAATTATGCCAACCCCAATATTAAATAATGGAATTTTTCTGAGGGATACTAATTATAAAGTAAGCTCTCATCTTGACTCCTACCATCTTACACAGATGTTAGGTTCAGCAGAACCCATGGATATGGGCCCTGTTGATCTCTGGGCTATGACACAAAAAGTTGAAATGCCCTTATACCAAATGGCTTCATTTGGTGGAAAAAATACAATTCTTGTCGACAATCCTCGCGGAGAATATCGTTGGCAAACACCAATTTCACAAGATTTGCCATTTATTGTTACATCAGAAGCTTCAGGTACTTATGGTGCTGATGGTGTACCATTTACAATTACTCTCTCGCAAAGAAGTTTTGGACACGGAGATATCATTACATACGATAAATATAACGGATTGGAATTGTATGTAACATCCGAGGATATTATTCCTGTAGGTGAAGGTTATCGTTATACAGTCCAACTTGTAAACAATAATAACACTGCAGGATTATCACATACTTATCTAGCTGCGGGAACTAAATATTTCAGGAAAGGTTCTGCTCGCGGAGAATATGGAGAGCGTTTTTCTGATATTCAAACCGGATCTGGATTTCGTGAATTTTATAATTTCGTAGGCGGAGCTGAAGCTCACGTGCATTATTCAATTTCAAGTCGTGCAGATTTGATGATTAAAGGTGGTATGAATGCTGACGGCACTGTTCCTGTAACAGAAATCTGGAGAAACTTTGGTGCAAACTCAGACCCCTCTGTTAGTAGTATAGAGCAACTTGTTGCTTCTATGGGAAAATCAGGTGCCCGCAAAGCTTTTGAATCAGGACAATTGAGTAGGACTTTTATGACAAATCTTGAAGCCGCTCACCTTACAAAAATAGCAAATGATATTGAAACCTATTTGATGTGGGGTAAAGGGGGAAGGATTAAACAAGATGGTCCAGATGATATTCGCTTGTCTGTAGGTTTGTGGAGTCAACTAGACAACGCATTTAAAAGGATTTATAACAAAGCTTCTTTCTCTCTTGAAATGTTTAGATCTGAGCTTTACAATTTTTATCAAGGTAAAGTTGAATTTAAAGGCCCAGACCCACAGCGTAAACTTATTGTTCAAACTGGTATAGGAGGAATGCAGCTTATTAATAAAGCAATTCTAGACGAAGCACAGGGTAGCGGACTTGTTTTGAATGCCAAAGAGCTAGGTGCAGTTAGCGGTTCCGGCATGGACTTAGACTTTGGATTTGCTTATACAAGTTATACAATTCCTTTCTTGGCTAATGTTAAGTTTGTTCTTAATCCCGCTTTTGATAATCTTCATACTAATGATACTGAGAATCCATTGATTGACGGTCGTCCTTTGAGTTCTTATAGCTTTATTGTATTCGATGTAACAGAAAGCGGAAGTGATAACATATACTTGTTGAAACTTTCTTGGGATAATCAACTAAAATGGTTCTATCAAAATGGAACCATGGATTATATGGGTAGAACACAAGGTTTTGCAAGTGTTGGTACATTTAATGGTTACAGGGTTTATATGAGTCAAACAATGCCGGCAATTTGGGTGAAAGACCCAACCAAAGTGCTTAAAATTGTTATGAAAAACCCAATTACAGGCGGTTCATTCTAATAAAAGGGGTGGGAATTATCTCACCCCATTTTTTAAACTTTTAATTAAAAAAAATG
>Ga0214923_10005653_pt1 | contig 14427 bp, 11 predicted proteins | sample LL1510_MetaG_FD_177993 | JGI IMG/M metagenome (GOLD analysis project Ga0214923, IMG submission 177993) | Freshwater microbial communities from Lake Lanier, Atlanta, Georgia, United States - LL-1510 | ecosystem: Environmental > Aquatic > Freshwater > Lake | place: USA: Georgia | collected... | reverse complement strand
TGAAGAACAAGTAAATGATGAAAGAAAAATATATTTATTAAATAATTATTATATGGCTAATTGGGGTATGCATCCACCATCTTGGTGGCCATTTAATACTTAATAAAAATTATAAATTTATTTAGATAAAAAATAAATTTATAAAACTATTTAAAGAAATAGTAATTATTAATAATTAAGCGTTCTCATAGCTCAGTTGGTTAGAGCGTGCGGCTGTTAACCGCAAGGTCGCAGGTTCAATCCCTGCTGGGAACGTTTTTTCTATATTTTTTTATTTTATATTAGAGGTTATTATGTATTAAATGGCCACCACGATGGTGGATGCATACCCCAATTAGCCATATAATAATTATTTAATAAATATATTTTTCTTTCATCATTTACTTGTTCTTCATCTTCACGTCTAAGAATTCCCCAAGCACGTCGCAATCCTTCTGGACGTGGATCAGGTGGTTTATCTGGTCTATTTAAAGGATCTGGACCTGGATAATTAGCATCATCCGCATCATAATCATTTTCAGCATTTCTTAATATTGCTCTTCTTCTTTCTAATTCTGCCTCATTTATATTTAATACATTTTGAATTATTATATTCATATCAACACCCTCATTACCATTTCTGATAGAAGAACCTTTTAATTTTATATATTTTCTTTTATATTTTAAATATTTTTGTTTGTAATCCATAATATATAATATATTTATAAATTAATTTTAGTTTATATATTTATAATATATTTATAATATATTTATAATATATGGATAAAGATAAAATAATAACTGAATTTAAAAAATTACAACAACAAATAATGTTTGATATAGATAATACAACAGGAATGATAAAATTAAGAAATCAATATAGATTAAAATCTATTATCATATCCGTAAAAGTATTAGAAAAATATAATAAAAATAAAATTTCAGAAAAAAATTTAGAAGAGATTAAAAAATTAAAAGGTGTAGGTGAAGGAACTATAAGACGGATAAAAGAAATATTAGATACTGGTAAATTATCTGAAATTAAAATTACTGAATCAGATAAACAATATCTTAAAATGATAGAAGAATTAGAAGAAATATACGGTATTGGGCGTATTACAGCATATAAATTATTTAAAGAACATAAAATAAAATCAATTGATGAATTTATTGATAAAATAAATAAAAAAGAAATTAATGTTCCAGAGCATATATTAAAAGGAATAAAATATGTTAAAATATTAGATACAAAAATACCACATGATGAAATTACCGAAATAAATGAATTTATTTTAGATATAATGTTTGAGATAGATATTAAATTATTTGGAACAACTTGTGGTTCATATAGAAGACAAATAGAAACATCTGCTGATGCAAACTCATCTAAAGATAATTTGCCTAAGAAAAAAGACAATACTTTTTGTTCTGACGCAAACTCATGCAAAGATGATTTTGATTTGCCTAAGAAAAAAAGCAATACTTTTTGTTATGACGCAAACTCATGCAAAGATGATTTGCCTAAGAAAAAAGACAATACTTTTTGTTCTGACGCAAACTCATGCAAAGATGATTTGCCTAAGAAAAAAGACAATACTTTTTGTTCTGACGTTGATTTTATTATTATACATCATGATTATAAAACAGCTGATACAAAAATGGATGTTAACTATTTAGATATTGTTGTTACACGATTAATAAAAAAAAATTTTATAATAGATTCACTTACAAAATCAGATGTTAAAACAAAATATATGGGTATATTTAAATGGAAAGGCAGTAGACCACGTAGAATAGATATTCGTATGTTTGCACTTGAATCATATTATTCCGCATTATTATATTTTACTGGATCAAAAGATTTTAATAGACAAATGAGATTAAATGCTATTGCACATGATTATACATTAAATGAATATGGTTTATTTGATGAAAAAAATAAATTAATAAAAGTTAATTCAGAAAAAGATTTATTTGATATTTTAGGTATGGAATATGTTGATCCAAGTAAAAGATAAATAATTTTTTTATTATTTTATTATTTTATTATTTTATTATTTTATTATTTTATTATTTATAAAAGTGTTTCTTTAACTTTTTGAAATATATATTGCCCCATAAAAGATGGTTTTGTTGGAACATATTTTAAGATAATATTTTTAAAGAACATGAATTCAACAACACCAATACAAGTAAAAATAACGATATTTTCAACAATTATATGTTTTAATGGAACATTATGACATAAGCCTTTATTTAATGCAATTACAATTATAAATATGGCAACTAACATAATTAATACTATATATATTGATTTATATACACTTTCGTTATTTACTTTTCTAGTTTTATCTTCACGATCATACATTTTATCTAATACATTAAGATCAACCATATTTAATACAGAATTAATTCTTTGTTTATCATCATTATTTAATTTTTTATACTGATCAATCATATTATCAGTAACAAGATCTTGTAATTCATTGTTGATTGCAGATGTTTCCACTTTTGATATAACATGAATAAAAAGCATACTTAAAATTGTAAATAATAATAATACTTGAACATATATATTTACACTTAAATTTATTATATCACCTTTTGATTTACATTGATTGGAATTATCCATTAATATAATAATTATAGAAAATAAAAAAAATATTAAAAAATAATAAACTTTTAATTAAAAAATAATAAACTTTTAATTAAAAAATAATAAACTTTTAATTAAAAAATAATAAACTTTTAATTAAAAAATAATAAACTTTTAATTAAAAAAATAATAAATTTTCTATAATGATTATATATGGTTAAAGCATTTGATCTAGGAAATATTATAATGCATGTTATGTTTATATCTGCATTTTTAGGTATATATTTCTTTACATTTGGTTCTTATTTGGAACGTATTGTATTACAAGCACAAATAGATTATTTAGTTGATGATCTCTTAGGCACAACAAAAATTATTGCACCTGATATTATAAATGATTTTAAAAATACTATTAATAGTTTAGATACTAATATTGTCAATAAATCAACAAAAATTATAAATGATCTATCAGATAATATAGAATATAAATTAAATAATATGAATATACCTGATAATGATAAACAAAAATTAAAATCAAAAATAAATGAAATTAAACAATCAAAAGATATCTCTAATGTAGATAAAATTAATAATATTATTAAATCTGTAAATGATATGTCAAATAAAATAAATATTGATAATTTAAATGTTCCTGTAAATACAGAAGCTGATAATGCTGTAGAACAACAAAATAACATGATCATGACAAAAGCATTTAAATTTATATTTATTGGTTTTATTGTTGGTTTTATTTTAATATATGTTATTGGTAAAAAATTTGATAGAGAAGGTTTATCTATGGAACAATTTTTTATAAAATTAGTTAAACGTAATTTACTTGTATTATGTTTTATAGCTTTTACTGAATTTATATTTGCATATTTCTTTGCTAAAAATTATATGTCTATTAATGTAAATGGTTTAAAAAAATCAATAATTGATTCTTTAATAAAAATAAAAACATATCAAGTATAAAGTTGATTATTTTAAGTTGATTATTTTAAGTAAATTTATAATTAAATATATATTCTGATATTTTTTTTAAATTCCGTTGTTTATAATTTATATCATATGATTCATTTTTATTTATTTTTATTCTTTTTAACAATTTATCTTTTTCTGTATTTAATTTTCGTGCATAATCTCTAATAAAATTTAAAAATGGATTATCGAATTTTTTATAATGTTTCATAATCTTATCAGTTGCTTCTGTTATCATATCAGTTTCTTCTAAATCTGGATTATTTACTTTTAATTCTACATACCATAAACACCATGCTAAACAATATCCCATCGGATCACCCATTTTTCTAAAATCATCATTATTATCATTACTTATTACTTGAAATTTTACTTTTTCTAAATATTCACTTGGTCTAATATATTTAAATTTTATTTTAAATGTTTTTTCTATATTTTTATGAATATATTCATCAAGATCATTCTCATCTGATAAATTTGTTATACCATATGGTTCAAATCTTCTTATACTTTTATTTTTTTTATCAATAATTATACAATTTGCATGGGTATAATCTTTCGCAATTATCAAACTAATGGTTATTAATACAAATCTAGTTTTGATGTGTTTAATATTTTCAAACATATCTGGATGTATATAGTGCAAATCTTTATTTTTCCATAATATATTTGATGAAATTATTGGATATAAATATTTTAATGTAGTATAATAGATTGATGAAATAACATAATAATATGGATTATAATTTATAGTTTGTAAATTTATCATATATAATAATTTTTTATATTCATCTTCTGAATATTTTATTGTTGGTATTGATAAATTTTTATATTTTTCTAATAAATATATTACATAAAATGTTTTGTAAAATATATCTGCTCCGAATAATCCTGTATTATAATGTTTATTTGATTTTATCAATTTAAATTCTTCTTCTGATATTGATTCTTCATCATTTTTTTTATTTATAATATTTCTTATATTTGTTATATCATCTTTTTTATCATGATTTTGTTTTATTTTAATATATTGCAATAACAATGTTCTAGCTGTTAATTTATCATTATTTTGAAAATCAATATCTGATTTTTTTATAAATTCAACAGCAATTTTTCGTAATCTTCTTTCATATTCTGACATATTATTTTGATATAAAAATATTAATCTATCAGCAATATAATGAATATACGTATTTCGATATTTATCTATTGCCATATAATCATCAACATATTCTAGTAATAGATCTAATAAATCAAATAAATTATTATTTATTGCTATATTTATTGGAAGATATTCATTCTCATGACCACCATAATTAATATTATTATGTTTTAATAATAATTTAGTTATTTCTATATTATTTTTACTACAAGCAATATTTAATGGTAATAGAAACATATAATTTTTATTATGTAAACCTTTTTTATGTTTTATAAATAATTTTGCAAGATCATTTTTATTTGTTTCAATTGAATAAATTAATGGAGGATATTTATTTGGAAAAGAAAAATTAATTAGTTCAAGATTTTCTTCAATAATATTTATATAATCTGATAATGGAATATTTTTATTATATGAAAAATCAATTAATCTTGTAACTATATTTTCTCCATAAACAGTTACTATATTAATCAATTCTTTAATATCATAATTTTGTTTTTCCATAAAATTTAAACATCTTTTAAACACATTAATTCTATCTACACAATAAAATAATGGTATAGATATATCATTATCATATTTTGATAACATATCGGGATATTTTTTATAATATTTTTGTGCCATTTCATCAAATCCATTTTTAAATAATAAATGAATAATATTTTGTCCTTTTAAATTAGTTGTATATGGATCATAACCAGCTTTTATAAAATAATCTATTCCATCTTCATTACCACGAATTATTAATAAATGAAAAATATAGTTTTCTTCTATAAGAATTTCATCAAAATTTTTTATTTTTATTATATCTTCATATTTATTATTATTTAATAATTTTAATATATTCTCCTCATTATTCTTCTCATTATTCTTCTCATTATTTTTCTCATTATTCTTCTCATTATTTTTCTCATTATTCTTCTCATTATTCTTCTCATTATTTTTATCATTTTGATTCATATAATATATATTAATTTTATTTTTTTAGTTTTTAATAATATTATATACCTTTGGATATATTGCTATAATATTTTTTATATCTTTATTATCTTTATTATCTTTATTATCTTTATTATCTTTATTATCTTTATTATTCTGATTTTTATTCACTATGATATTTTTAACATATACCTTTGGATATGATTGTATAATATTATTGTTTTCCATTAATTTATATGATATGATATTATTCTTATAATATATATCTAATAAATATTATAAACTTAATAAATCATTTTTTTTAATTAACTACCACATGATTCACAACCTTCCGCACGTTTTCCAGGAATATATTTACACATTCTTGGTTGTTCTTCCTGTCCTCCTTGTCCTCCTTGTCCTCCTTTTTTTTCTTCTGTTTTTTTTTCTGGTTGTTCTTCAGATGATGAATTAGAATTTTCATTACGTTTTCTCTTACTTGAAGCAATATTTGCATCAGCAATAGAATTTTGGATTAATTCTTCAACTGAATTTAATCCTGTTAATCTTTTAAGATCATCAATATCAATACCAAAATTAATTGGATTTACTGCAGGACTTGTTCTGAGATAATACATACCTGTTTTTAATCCATTTTTCCATCCATACATATGTGCTGTATACAATACTTTAAAGTTTGGTTTTGGTTGAAATAAATTCATACTTTGACTTTGATCAATAAATGGTCCACGTTCTACAGATTGTTTTATTATACTCTTTAAAGATAATTCAAATGCTGTCTTGTATTTTGCTTTAATATTAGCGGGTATAGAATCAATATGTTGAACAGAACCATTATAAATTATGATAAGTTTTCGCATATCTTCATTCCATAAATTTAATTTTTCTAAATCTTTTACAAGATGTTCATTAATTACAATAAATTCTCCTGCTAGTGTTGTTCTAACAAAAATATTAGTTAGATATGGTTCAAATCCTTCATAATTACCCATAATCTGTGCAGTAGATGCTGTTGGCATTAATGCAGTTAATAGACTATTTCTAGTACCATATTGTTTTACCTCGTTGCAAAGTTTAACCCAGTCTAAATTCATTAATAGATCTTTTTCTGTTAGACCCCATAGATGATATTGTAATTTACCTTCAGAAAATGGAGAACCTTTAAATGTTTCATATGATCCATAAATTTTTGCAAGTTCTTTTGATTCATCTACCGCTGCATAATATATACATTCAAATATTTTTTTATTCATTAATTCTGCTTCTGGTGAATCAAATCCATATCCTAACATATTGTATACATCGTTTTGACCTTGGATCCCTATGCCCACTGGGCGATTTTTTAGGTTTGATACTTTTGTTTTTTCAGTAGGATAGAAATTTAAATCGATAACATTATTTAAATTACGTACTGCAACACGTGTTACATACATAAGTTTCTCAAAATCATAACTTGGTTTATTTTGTTCATCATATACAATATATTTTGGTAGACATAAACTGACAAGATTGCAAACTGCTGTTTCGTTTTCATCAGAGTATTCCATTATTTCAGCACATTGTCCAGTCAATATACCGTTAAACATACCCATATGTTTTAATGGTTCAGTAAAACAATAAGTATCTTGTTTATCTAATAGATTAGTAACACTTACTACCTCCACAAATTGTTCTGCATTTCTTTGTGGTTCTCTTATATCAAATTTAAGTCTTTTAGGGGCAAACCCAATATTTGCTAATTTATATAAACCAGTGGAACTTATTAAAATTCTCCATAATGGTTTACAATCATATAATTTTTTACCGAAAGAATTTATTTCAGATAAATTCTTATGCTTGGAATTATCTTTAGATAATTCACAACCGCCATTGCCATCAGGTAATAATTTTTTTTTTGCTTCAAATGCTAATGTAACTTTTGATTCAATGCCGAGTGTTTGTAACATAAGTCGTATTTCAATCAAAAAATCTTTTTCAATACTTGATGCTTGTAAACTTTCATTTGTTCCATTTCTACAAACACTACCATCCGCATCGAAAAATCCTTCTAACCATCTTAATTGTGTAGTTTTATTATTATTTAATGGTACCTTAAATTTTGGTTCTAGATCTTTAGGTAAAGTTACACTAATAACATTATTTGCATTATTATCAGAATAAGATGTTTTATCAATATGATCAATAAGTAATTTTTTTTCACCATATAAACATAATACTGGATATTTTTGAGTTTTTGAATAATTATCTACAGTAGTACCATCTCCGCAGAAAAATCCATGTGTATATGGATATTTAAACTCTGTAGTATCACATTCAACATCTGTCGGAAGATTCCATTTAATTAATTTATTACCTTGTTTTAAATCTTTTGCAGGTAATTCTTTTGACGTAGTTTTCCAATAAGATTCTTGAATATAAAATTTATGTTCTGGTGTACAATCAATATGTGTTCCATTTGATAAAGATACTCTTACAAGATCCTTATTAATTCCGGTTTGTTTTACAATAACTTCACTCCATTCACTTCCATTCCAAATATTTACATTTTTATCAAGACAATCTTTAATTGGTAATTGTCCTTTTTTTGTTAATATATATGTATCACCAGAAACACATAAATTTGAAGATCTAATTGTGCCGAGATTTTTTTGATTAGATTTATGATTAGCGTGATCTTTATAACACATATAGGGAAATCCTGTTTCTGATTGACATGTCATAATGTGTTTAAATAATTTACGGGCAGAAACTCTAGATGTGTATTTTCCTTCTGATTCATATTGTTTATATAGTTTATTAAATTCATCACCATAGACTTTGTTAAGATTTGGACATTGATCTGGACACATTAATGACCACATTTCATCTTTATCAACACGTTCCATAAAAAGATCTGGAATCCAAAGTGCAAGGAATAAATCTCTGCATCTCTTATCTTCTGCTCCAGTATTCATACGTAATTCACAGAATTGAAATATATCTGTATGATACGGCTCCATATACACAGATATACTCCCATTTCTCTTTCCACCTTGATTTACATACAATGAAGCCCAATTAAAACCTTTACACAATCCTAATATCCCGTCACTTAATCCATTTGTCCCGCGGATAACGCTTCCATCACCACGAACACTTGATATATGTACACCAATTCCACCAGCCCATTTAGAAATTTGCATTACATCACTTAATGTTTCTGTAATAGAATCCATAGAATCTTCACATGCTATTAGATAACATGAAGACATTTGTGGTCGTCGTGTTCCTGCATTAAAAAGTGTTGGTGTAGCATGTGTAAAATATTTATTACTTAATAGATCATATGTTTCGAATGCTTTTTCAAGATTCCCAAGATGTATAAACAGTGCAACTCTCATAAAGAGATGTTGTGGACGTTCAATTAACACATCATCTTTGATTATTTTTTTATCTACTTTTTTATATGATCGAAGACGCATAAGATATGATCTTTCAAGAGTTCTTAATCCAAAATAATCAAATTCATAATCTCTATTAAAATCAAGTTTAGAATTTATTATGTCAACATTATTTTTAATAAATTCAACATATTTGTCATCTAATAGTGGAAAATGATTTCCTCTTGAATCGATATTATTATATAATATATTTGTAATTTCTAATATATCAGATGATGTCATTTTATGTAAACGTTCAGCAAGAATTTTTGATGCAAGTTTATTATATTCTGGATGATAACTTGTCTTGACAACACATTGATCTGCTACAAAATTATAAAAATCATTTGTAGAAATATCTCCATGTAATCCTTTGATAATATTATCTACTAATTCATCTAGATTTATTTTTGTTAAACTATATTTATATACAAATTTATTTAAAAAATCGTATACATAAGTTCTTGAATTAGAATCATTGTTAATTGGGATGATAGTAGAGTTAAATACTCGATAATTGTTTAACATATTACTTTTAGCTAATTTTTCTATATATTCTTCAGTCATTCTAGAATATATTAAGAATTCAATTTTTTTATATGAAAATAATTTTATTTTTTATATAAAGATAATTGTAATATTTTGAAAAAAGAATAATATAAATATATTTATAGTACATTGTGTATATCTTTTAATTGACTGATAGAATTATAAAAAGTAAAAGGAATCTTAAATCTCGTAAAGTTATAACTTGAATAGGATTTAAAGGATATTAAAATAAATTAATTAGACGTATATATTGTGTAAAAAAGTTTGCAAAAAAATATGTAAAATTTTACAAAATTATTAAATATAGTTAAGAAATGTTTTATATATTAAAATATTAAATGACTGAAAAAAATTTAGATATTGTTAAATTTATAGAAAAAAATCCAGTATCAAGATTATCATCTGAATATCAACATAAATTATTAAATAAAATTAAAGATAAATTTATTGAGAAAGAACAACAATTATTTGTAAGTAGTTTTTATTGTTATCTTAATTATAATTCAAAAAATGATTTTGTTATAGATTTAGATAATATATGGAAATGGATTGGTTTTTCTAGAAAAGATCATGCAAAAGTTGCATTAAAAAAAAATTTTGTAGAGGATATAGACTATAAAATCTTGCTCCCGCAACCTCGGGAGCAAGATAAAAATGAACATGGTGGACATAATAAAGAACAAATTCTAATGAACATAAATACATTTAAAAAATTTTGTCTAAAAGCAGGGACAAAAAAAGCAGATGAAATTCATGACTATTATATAAAATTAGAAGAAATGTTGCATGAAACTATAAACGAAGAAACAGATGAATTAAGAAATCAAATATTATTGAAAGATAAAGAGATTATAAATATTAATAAAAATATTAAACAACAAGAAAAAATTAATAAACATAATTTATTATTAGAAAAATTTAAAGGTAAAAGATGTGTTTACATTGGAGAAATAGAAGAAAATAAATTTATAAAAATTGGTTCAACTAAGGATATCAATGATAAATATAATACATTAAATCGAACATTCAAAACAACATTATATTTTTTAGATATATTTGATTGTCAAGATTTTAGAGAAGTTGAATCTAGTATATTAAAAGATGAATTAATTAGAAAAAATCTTTATAATAAACCAATAAATAGTCATTTATCACAAGAAGTAGTACTCCTAAATGATAAATTTAATTATGCACAATTAATAGATGTTGCTAAAAAATATGTAAATAAAATTTATTTTATGACACCTGAACAAATTTTAGAAAAAGAAAAAATAGATTTAGAAAGAGAAAAAATAGAATTAGAAAAATTAAAAATAAATAATAATTTACTAATGAATATTATAAATAATGATAAATATACGAAAGACGTAAATAATATTTTAACAGAACATCTGCCGAGTATATTAAAAAATATTAATCAACAACAAATAAATATACAGAATAATGATAAGATAAATGAAGAAATTAATGAAAAAGATTTAAAAAATTTAAAAAATAATAAAACAACAAATCCAAATTATAATATTTTATGTCATTTTAATATTAGAGGAAGAAAACCAAAAGGAAGAAAAATACAAAAAATTGATCCAAATAATATAAAAAATGTAATAAAAGTATATGATAGCATGGTATATGCATTACGTTGTCCAGACAATAAAGGTTGCCAAAAAACAGGTATACAATTTGCTGTAAAAAATAATTCTATATATAAAGGTTATAGATGGAATTTTGTAGAAAACGGTGACGATCCTAATATAAGTAAAATTTCTGAAACAAATGTATTAAAAAATCCATCTATTATAAATACAATTATAGAATTAAATTCTACAAAAACCGAAATTTTAAATACATACCATACAAAAAATGATATTTTAAAAAAATATAAAATAGCAAAAAATACATTAATTAATATAATTAAAAATAATAAAATATTTGATGATAAATATTTTATAGAATATCACAAATGTCCACAAGAATTACTTGATAAATATGACAAACCTGTTAATAGAATATTGCATAAAAATTCCAAACAAATTAAGCAAATACATCCTATTACAAAAGATGTTGTAATATTCAATACATTTACAGAAATCCATAATAAATTTGGAATATGTTCTAATACTATTAAGAATGCGATAGATACTAAAACAGTTTATCATGGTTATTTATGGGAATATGTGTAATATTTAATTTTATTTAATTTTATTCTAATATCATTTTGTCATAAATAATATCTATCGTCATACTTAAAATACTCATAAAAATCCAATTAACTTTTAATAATTGATGATGAGTCCAAAATTATGTAAATCTAAAAGGAGCTTTCATAATCTCTAAAATACTATATGGAGAAATTTCTTTTTTACCATCACTATTTATTCTAAATATAATTCCTCCCATATCATCAAATTCTAATTCAAATACAAATATTGTTAAACCTATAAACCCACCAATTAGACAATTCATATATTTATATATTATTAAAAAAAATGATATTATAACATATAAACATATAAACATATAAACATATTAGTCCAATAATAATATTAAATGGAAAATATGGAAAACATCATATATTACAAGTATGATAGATATATTTTTACAATTATACAAATTGTATTAAAAGAAAGTTTTAAAATATTAGAAATACGTGATATGGTAACTGAACAAAAATTTGATAAAATAAACGATTTTCAAATAAATAAAATTTATTACAAAAAAACATATCACGCAGATGATTATAGTGATTACGAAGATGATAATAATGATGATAATAATGATGATAATAATGATGATATTGATAATAATATTGATATTGATAATAATATTGATGACTCATTAATTGAACAACAAAATATACAAGATAAAATAAATAATATTTTTTATTATTATTATGACACATATGAAAAAGCATTCCATCATAATTTTATAAAAGATGAACAATATTTACTATACCCAAATGGTTATAGTGGAATTTATAAAGAATATAAGTTGACACATGATAATAATCAATATATATATTTTTTAGAAATGGAATATTTTCATATTAATGGTATTATTAATGGAGAAAAAATAAATTATTATATAAATTCTGATAATATAGATAATAAAATAATAAAATCAAAAATAAATTATATAAATAATAAAAGAGAAGGTAAATATATAGAATATTACACAAATGGAAATATAAAGATAATTTTTAATTGTATAAATGATAAAATAGAAGGTGAATATAAACTATATTATAACAATGGAAGTTTAAAAATAAAAATAAATTATATAAATAATAAAAGAGAAGGTATAATGGAATATTATAACAATGATGGCAATTTAAAAGAATATGAATTTATAAATGATAAATGTGAAGAATATGAAAAAGATCATAATGTGTATTATGGTGGTTTAATGAGTCTTGTTGCATATGGAGCACAAGATATATATTTGACATAAATCCAAATTCTTTTTCTTACTTGGAGTTATCTGTAGATAATTCGCAATCGGTTTTCAGCAAAAAAAAATTGATTTCGCAAAAAAATTAAGTTTTAGTAAAAACTTCATTTAGCCTTAACTACTTTTTTATAATATAGACGTCTATATTATAAAAAATTGATTTAAAAACTTTTTATAAAAATCATATAAAAATATTTTTTCTACTATTAATATTACTCAAGAAATGTCGACTGAACCTCTATGCGATGATCGTTATTTTCGGTTAACCACGCTCCCACTTGAACCAAAATTTCAATTACTATGGGACTTATATAAAAAACAAGAAGACTCTTTTTGGAAGGCAGAAGAAGTAGATTTTAGTTCAGATAATAAAGATTACCTCACCTTATCGGACAATGAAAAACAATTTGTTAAAATGATTCTTGCCTTTTTTGCAGCAAGTGATGGTATTGTAAATTTTAATATCAGAGAAAGATTTATGAATGAAATTAAAGTTACTGAAGCACAAATTATGTTAGGATTTCAATATATGATGGAAAATATTCACGGTGAAGTATATTCTAATATGCTTAATAATATAGTATCCGATAAACAAGAAAGAGAATTTTTATTCAATGCGATAAAAAATATTTCATCTATAAAGGCGATGAAAGATTGGGCATTTAAATGGATCCAAACTAAATCTAATATATCTTATGCAATATTTGCAGCCGGAATTGTAGAAGGTATATTTTTTAGTGGGGCATTTGCATCTATATTTTGGCTAAAACTTATGAAGGGAAAAAATAAATTATTTATGTCTGGTCTTGTTAAATCTAATAAACTTATTTCACGTGATGAAGGATTACATACCAATGCTGATGCAACAATGTATTCATATATTCAAAACAGAATACCATATGAAGAAGTTAAACAAATGATTAATGAAGCAGTGCTTTTAGTTGACGAATTTCACGCGGATGGTATACAAGTATCCATGATTGGAATGAATATTGATATGCTCAAAGATTATATTCGATATGTTGCTGACAGATTACTCGTGTTATTTGGTTATGAGAAAATCTATAATGCAAAAAATCCATTTCCATTTATGGAACTTATTGGGATTAATTCTAAAGATAATTTCTTTGAGACTCGTGTAGATGCTTATCAAGGTGCACATAATGATGAGAATGAAGGATGGAATTTTGAAACTGCTGAAGAAGAGGGATGGTAATAGTATTTTGATAAAAAAATAATTAATATATTTTTACAAGCGTAACAAAACGATTACCAGATTTTACAGGTGTAACCATATGTGCTTCTCTACTATCTAACACAATTCCTGTATATTTTTGTGGTTTTATTTCAGT
>Ga0214923_10005652_pt1 | contig 14428 bp, 10 predicted proteins | sample LL1510_MetaG_FD_177993 | JGI IMG/M metagenome (GOLD analysis project Ga0214923, IMG submission 177993) | Freshwater microbial communities from Lake Lanier, Atlanta, Georgia, United States - LL-1510 | ecosystem: Environmental > Aquatic > Freshwater > Lake | place: USA: Georgia | collected... | reverse complement strand
TTGGTGTTTTCTCCAATAATGAGATTTTAAATAAAGCGTGTGAAATAATTATTAATCGGCTTGCTGAGTTAGATACTATTATTGAAACAGATGAAATAAAAATTGAACGTTCTTTAAATACTATGGAGAATAGTTTTGATATTATTCTTGAAAATGAAGATTATACTATTGGTAAAATAATAGAGTATATGCTTTATGCTAAATACTTTCAGTCTATGAAAACAATCAGTTTTTGTGGATTTAAAAAGATGCATCCACATGATACCGAAAGTATTATTCGGGTTGCTTATAATGAAGCAATTGATAAATCTGGCATAAAACAAAATTTAAAAGAATGTGTTGTGGAAGCTATCCAGGTTTTTCAAAAAATCAAAAAAGAATTTTTAAAAATGATGAAAAATTAAAGATATTATTTATAAAAATATTATTTGTTATTAACATTTTAATTTGTAATTATTCGTTTATTTAATTTTTTTTATAAATAAAATAGTTATATGGATAAGGTTAGTGTAATAATACCGACTTATAATAGATTTCATTTTTTAATGAATTGTTTAAATTCTATTAAATCACAAACATATAAAAATATAGAAATTATTGTAGTTAACGATTGTTCTAGTGAAAATGAATATTATAATTACGATTGGGAGAATGTAAAAATTATTCATTTAGAAAAAAATAGTAAAAAAATATTTAGATATCCATGTGTTGGTTATGTACGTAATGAAGGAATTAGTGTTGCTGAAGGAAAGTATATTGCCTTTTGCGACGATGATGACATTTGGTTTCCAAATAAATTAGATTTACAAATAAAAGCAATGAAAGAATCAGGTTGTAAAATGAGTTTTACAGATGGATTAATTGGTAATGGAGAATATAATGAAAATAAAAGATATAATAAATATAATTCTGAATATTATCATGATTTGTTAAAAAAAAATATTTATGAATGTGAAGAAAATAAAGAAAATGATTTATTAAAAACTAAATTTCCTAAAATATGGGATTTAAACTTTATTAAAATACATAATTGTATTACTTGTAGTTCAGTTGTAATAGAAAAATCAATTTTAGATAATATAAATGGTTTTAAAAATATGAGACCGCCAGGTGAAGATTACGATTGTTGGTTAAGAGTGTTAGAACATACAGATTCTATTTATTTGTCAGAACCATGTTTTTATTATGATAATAATCATGGTTATGGTAAACAATACTAATAATCTATTTTGTACCAATCTGGAAAATGTAAATTTCTATTTGTTATATCTGTATTATTGAAACAAAGTACTTTTTTTTCTTTATTTTTAGCAACAGCTAAATAAGCTATCCATAAATGAAATGTGCTTTCACTTAAAATAAAATTATCACATTCAATACCACAGTAAATTTGAACAATATCATTTTCATCTACTTCAATACAATTATATGAATCATCTAAATTCAAAAGTTCACTTGTATTTTTAACGTCCGATATAATAAAAATATTTTTGATTTCAATTCCAGATGATTTATAAAATTCTAATGCTTTTTTATACGATTCAATTGTAATTATATTTTTTCTATGTTCAAAATCTTGACCAAATCTAACTCCTATACAAACACTATTGGTATTTTCAATAGGAGGATATTTATTTTGAATGTATTTTATAATTTCAGGATCATTTAAATACAAATATTTTGGAATTTCATTCAAGTATTCATAAAATAAATGTATATTTTGAGAAAAACCATCTATTTTTATATCTCTACCTTCCGGATCAATCCTGATATCAGAAAAATAGTTATGTACAGTTATACTATTTTTATTTTCACAATCGTCAAATATAAATTCCTTCAAGATAGATTCATCATAAGTTTTATAATTATTATTTCCTTCTTTAATCATTTTTTCTCTTCCAAACATAATACTAGTTCCATAACATATAGAATATGTCTTTTTCAAAATAATAGTGTAATTATATTTTTCAGCATAATAAATAGCAGCAGCAATTTGAAATAATATGTTTCCTAATCCACAACCGTCAATGCCATGAACATGAACAAACATTTATATAAAGTAATAAATATTTATTATTTTATATTTATTACTTAAATTAAATATTTTTATTAAATATTTTAACATAATAATTATTTTTCTATTGTTATTCAAATGACAAAAATAAGATATAATTATTTTTATATTTTTTTAGTAATTATGCTAATAATATTTTTTATTATTTTCAATAGTTATACTAAAAAATCAATTTACAAAGAAGGATATAGAGGATGGAGATGGGGACCCGGATTTAGAGGAGTTGGTTGGCGTGGAAATACTTTTAACTAAGAATTATAAATCTAAAATAAAATTAAAAAACAATAACTGGTTCTTCTATATTTTCAGTCTTTATTGTATCAACATTTCTTTTTCTCATTGGATAATTTATTGAAAACATTAGTTGTGATGGATGAAGCGAATTTACGTATTTAATGACTAGAGTATTATTAATAAATAATTTTTTTTCTCTTAATTCTGATAAATATTTTTGATGTAGTTTAAACATATGACTCCGATATTGTTCTGAAAATTCAATCAATGGTTTTTCTTTCTTTATATAACAAGAAAGATAATTACTAAAAAGTGTATTGGTAAATAAATGAACTTGGTCTCTAAATTGTGAAAAAATCTTTTTTGATTCCGGATAGTAATTTAAATAATCTACCACTTTTCCTTCATTTCTTAAAACTAAATATTGATATTGTAATTTTGGTTGATTACCTTTAAGTTGTCTAACTTGCTCATAAACAGGATTTCGTATTTTACATCTTTCGCCTGTTTTTCTGCTATAAATAACAACTCCTAAAATATTATAGGGTGTATTCATGGAAGCATATTTTTCAATTAGTTCAGAATAATTTTTAAATGAATACTGTTCTGGAAATTTTATAGTTGTATTTTTCCATGAATTATATTCTTTTACAACACTCATATTTGCTGGAAATACATTTACTATACCTATTTGTTCTTTTTCTTTTTTTATTTGTGTGATTAAATAAACGGCAACTAAATATAGTTGTGGTTTAAAAAAAGGAACAACAATACGATTTTCAGGATGTTGAAGAACAAAACTATAACTATAATCTCGATTTAACATATCTAAATTTAAATTATTGGCAGTAACAGCTTCTAAAAACATCGTTCGAAATGTTTTGGCATTATTATATTTATAAAAACTAGTTTCGGCACCTACACTATTGCGTGTAGCAATTTCCCAACATCCAGTTAAACCACAATTTTTGTCCCAAAATACATTTATCATGGTACCCTCCACAAATTCTTCAACAATTAAATTTTCATCACTATTGTCATAATTTATTATAAACTCATCACTTGAAATAGACTTCGGTGGAGAAAAAGATAAAACTTTATTTTCACTGTTCAAAATTACAGAACGACATAAACCATATGTAGGAATAAGTGAAGTACTTAAAATATTCTTATTATAACGGATTACCTTATATTTATTATTTTTCACTTCACATTCACGTTTATTTAGTATATTTAAATCAGTTATTTCATTGTTATTTATTAATTGATTAAATTCAGGAATAGATGTTAAATCATAATATACGCTACCAATCATTTGAAATCTCTTTACTATTTATTTAATATCTCAATATCTCTTTAACTATCTTTTTTTAAATTTATAAACATAAATTAAACTTAAGTATAAAAATTTCTACAATAAATATAGAAACAAATGATGGCAAACGAATTTATAAAAGAAAAATTTATAAATATACAGTTAGGAGATATTATTAAAATAATAGATTCAGAAAATGAGACTCTGAATGAAAATACTTTTTTCATAGACTACATTGACGATAAAGAAATAAAATTAATGAATGTAGATACTTTACAATTAATTAACTTGAATATTAATCCAAATAAAAGTATTGGAAACGGAACTATAAAATCCATTATTATTTTAAGTCGTAGTAATGAATTAGGATACGCAAGACAAAATGGTCTTTTACCTGGTATATGGATAAATATTTATTTTGGAGGGATGGTTCCATTAGTTATTACAGGTGAAATTACTAATTTAGAAGAAGATATGATTGAAATTAAAAGTTTTCCAGAAAATAACATTTTATATATAAATTTTGATTACAAAGGAATTCCAGAAGATATTCCTATACAAAATATTGAAATACGATGTAAACCTGAAATAGAAGAGGTGAAGGAAATTCCAATCGAAAAAGAAGAAGATGTTGAAGTAGAGCATCCTGAAGAAGAACATGTTGAAGAAAAACATGTTGAAGAAGAAAAAGAAGAAGAAGAAGTTGATAAGCTAAAAGAAAATACACCAATAAAAGAAACAGAAACTTCTGAATATTTATCTTCTATAAATAATTCAAATTTAAATGTAAAAGATAAAATAAGAGAGTTTGTTTTAAAAGCTGACCAAATTCAATTTGGTAAAGAAGAATTCGGACCAATTTCCCAACTTGTTGATGTTTCAATTCAAAAACAACGTTATAGTATTGAAACTCAAGCGAATGATCTATTGGACGATTTATTATCTACTATTCCTAATTCTCAACGTACATCCAAAGTGCTTAATAATATACATATCATGATTGAACGATTTAAACAATTACGAATAAAGTACTCTATTTTTAACGAATATGGAAATATTGAAGGCCCAATGAAACACGAATATACATGGAAACCATTAAAAGATTATTTCCAAAATTTTAATAAATTATTATATTGGATTTTACCAGTAGTCAAAAATATCAAAAAAGTTTATAATTTATCGGAATCAGAAGAAGAAATTAGTGATATTCAAAATTTAGATACAATAGAAAGCATTAATAAAATGGCGGGTATAATTGAAACATACAAATCATCTAATTTACCAATGGAACAAAATAAATATATTAATTTATTCTCAGAATTAAGTTCGTATTTTACGCCATTTGACTCTATATCATCAGAATTAAATCAAGATATTATTTATGAAAAAGAAGTAGAAACAGAAATTTCTACTATTATTGATAATTTATCCGATTTTTATTCATCCGTTGCTAAAAATTCTGATATTAAAACAAGACGTTTTGTAATGAGTAAATATAATACTGGTTTGTCTCGATTAAACGCAACTAATTTATCTGGAAGTAGAATGTTGGCACAAAGAGTAATGCTCACCAACCCTGATTTATTAGAAATAAAATCGTTTATTACATTACCGGAATCTACAATTCGTTTTTCTAAAATAAATTTACCTGGAACTTCTATTCTTGAAAGAGCAAACTTTAATAATATATTTTTAAATTATTGGCAGCTTTTAACTAAAAAAACAAATGTAAATTCTGTTTTTATTGATAAACTAGATAAAGATTTAGAAATCGATGAAAATCATTTTTTGAATGGAATCAAAAATTTTGTCTTGAATATTTCCGATGAAGATAAAGGGATTTTATCTAAATCAGAAATTTATGAAAAATTTATTAATGTCATTACGCCAACAACACTAACTCTTTTTAATGTTATTAAAAAATATATACACGGTAAATTATCCATTATGGATGTTGTTAACTACATGGAACCATTTTTAATTTATTCAGATGATTTAACATTTAAACAGTATCAAGCAATAATATCATTTATATCTCAAGAAATATTCAAGTTTAATAAAACCTTACCCGAAAAACATCGATTATTTTTAAAAATGATGAGACTTTTTTCTTCAAAAGATTTATCTTTTCAAGCATTTTCAGTAACTAATATTCTGTCAAATAAAGACAATTTGAGAGAAAATGTCCTTGATAGTTATGATTTTTATGATTTAAAAGCCAATATTTTTACTAATTCTGAAAATTTAAGAAAAATAATTGTGAAAGATTTTGGACATTTGTATTATAATGCTATTTCTATTGAAGGTTTTCCTCTTGTATTCAGTAATGATCTGGAACCAATTTTTGATGCTGAAAAAGATAAACTAAATAATAAATTACAATCAAAGGACGATAAAAATACATGTAAAAATTATGTTGTAGCAAAACAATATTCTACTTTGGAGGATTTGCTAACTGATAATAATGTAGATATTTATTTTGATAAAAAATTCGATAATACCAAATATAGTCTTTTAGATGAATTTCAAAAAGAACTTGTCACTATGACTCCCGAAGATTTTTTTACTTTTCTTGTTAGTAAGCTTATGGTAAAACTTAGGTTAAAAGAAGAGGAAGCTGAGTATTTGGCAGATACATTAATTACTGGAGTAAAAAAAGTATTGGATGGTCAATACGCTATTATTTATCACATTAATAATGTCAATGAAACATTGATTGACTATTATGTAAGAAATCATAATAAATGGGAACTGGACGAAAAAGCAAATAAAGATTTATTTACTGCTAATCAAAATATTTTATGTAATTTCCAAGAAAAATGTATTAGTATCCCAGAAAAAAATAATGTTTTAGGTACAGATGATAAATGTATTTCTCTCGATAGAAATGAAACTCAACTGAAAGAAAAATTTGTAAAAGATATTATTAATGAATTTGACGAAAAATATCTTGAATCCAAAGAAATTTATGAAAAATTTATTCGTGAAAAATATAATTATTATCAATCCGTATTTCCAATGCTAAATCAAATAGAATTAGATAATTTACTAAAATATAATAATCAAAAATTTAGATTAGGAGCAGCAAATTTAGAGGAAGAAAAACCACTAGTTGTATCTCCTTATTTCAAATTACGTGATTATATTCTAGGTCAACAAGATTTTACTAAAAAACAAAATGATATTGTTCGGTTTGTTAGTAATTTTACGAGAGAAGCCTATTTGAATATAATAGGTCCATTAGGAGAACAAGAAACCATGTATTGGCTATACTGTAATCAAACCAACGTAAAATTACTTCCTAGTTTTATTTACAATTTAGCTTCTTGTTTTATTAATAATTATGATAATTACAATACTTTTATGGATTTGACGATTAAAGAAATTGGTACCTTAAGTGACGATGGTGATGCTTGGGTAGATAAACATAGTGGTTATGTAATTAAAAAAATAGATTTTGATGTTGAAGAAGGATATGAAGAAGGAGGATTTAAAATAAAGTCAAGAGATGTTTTAGAACAGGATTTAGGCGATACTGTTTTTAGTGCTTCTAAAAATGATATTAAAATTACATCTCCACAAAGTAAAATGATTTCAAATATTATTACTACACTCTCCATGAACATGGGGATTAATATGGATACTCAAAAAGAATTCATTATAAGTACAGTAAATGCCGTTTTATCGGAAAATCTTCCAAGTGAAAGTTCTTATAAGAAAAAAATCCAAGAAATGGCAAATAAAGGTAAAAATATTCCGTCTTATAAAGAATTATATAATTCATTTGTACTTTATTTCTCTCTAGGTATGTATTTAATTGGAGTTCAAACTAGTATTCCTTCGATAAAAACAAGAAAAACATATCCAGGATGTGTGCGTTCGTTTGTTGGTTATCCATTAGAAGGTGCAGGAGACCTTAGTAGTTTACAATACTTGGCTTGTATAGCGCATAAAATTAGAGGACCTATTGATCCTTGGTCAGTATTACTTCGTAAAAAAGAGACGGATATTTCTGGAAAAATAAAAGAATATATGGATAGATTTTTACTTAGTATTCCAGAAGTTATTCAAAAAATGAAGGAAAAAACCGAATTTTTATTGACAGAACCTGCTGATGTAATATCCAAAGAACACAATATATTTAACTGGAAAAACTTTTTGCCTCCACTTGTACCAATAAAAATGAAGAATTTTAATTCTATTTCTTCTGAATTTAAAAATAAACTAACACAAAATTTAAAAAGCGGCTCAAGAAGTCAGAGAGAAGATATATTAGTTATTGAATCTAAAATTATTTATTTCTCTCTTTCCCTTCAAGAAAAAATCCAAAATATTCTTCAAAAAGAAAAATTAATTCTTTCAAATGCAGCAAATGAACCTTATCTTGAAAATGCTTGTTGTATTGAAAAAGGAGAATATACTACTATTCGTTATTTTGAAGAGAGAAATAAGGAAATTGAACCTATTAATCAAACCGTTTTTCAATTATCTTCTATTTTAATAGATATTAAACAAATTTCACAGGCAATATTATTTTCAACCAAAGTAAATACAAAAAATATTTATCCTTCTTTAAATACCGATTTTAACGAAGAAACGATTTACTTGGCATTCATCAAATATTGCCATTTTAATTCTTTATTACCTGTAAATGAAAATTTAATTTCTCTCTGTTCTGAAAAACCAGATTATTTAGTAGAAAATGATTCTATTTCAGAGATGATTCGAAAGCTAAAATCAGATGGAAGAAATTACAATAATGCTTCTTTTTTAAGATTGTTACAAATAGTTGGAAAAGAAAAAATCATTAATATAAATTTAGATCCAGTAACTACTACAACTATTCAGAAATTTCGTGACATTTTAGAATTAATTTCTTTAGAAAAAGATAAAATTCTGGATTCTATTTTAATAAAACTTTTGAATAATGTCATGGATACATTTGATATTGTTTCTGGTGTAATCAGTGATGAAACAAAAGCACTTAATAATTACTTGATTAAATCAAATGATTCTGTTAAAAAAGATGTTTTAGAATATATTAAAAAAAATAGTAATGCTGATAAAAAAGACATTAAAATAGTAGATAATTTCTTGAATACTCAAACTGAATGGGAATCGGATAAAAATATAAGAGGCGAAGAAATAAAAATTTCCGACGACTCCCTTTATAACGGTATTCAATTTTTCAAATCTTATATTCAAAACTTGACCGATATATTTCCCAATATTATTTTAAATAAAGTAAATTACAATAATTCTGAAGTACCTAAATACTGGGGTTTATCTGATTATCATAATAATGATATTAAGTCTATTATTAAAGAATATTACATAGATTTACAAAAATTTTATAGTGATAGTTCGCTAATTAGTGTTTTAAATGAAATACAAGTTATTTGTAAAAATCTAGTTATTTTATCCAAAGAAACTCCATCTTTTACATCGATTAAATATAAAGAAAATATTTTGAAACCTATTTTTGATGAAAGAACAAGTAAATTATTATTTGAATTTTACTTTTTGAAAATTATTGATATTTACATGAAACTTTCTGAAGATCAAAATATGGTGGTGAAAGAAGTAAAAAAACCTATTGATGAAGATGAATTATTTTCTGTGGATTATTTAGAGGATAATATTACAAACACTAGCAACTATGTTACAGAGCAAACTATTTTTGATAAAAGAATTATTAAAGGAAATAAAAAAGAATTACGTCAAAAGGTATCTAATTTAATTATTTCTTATATTCGAATAATGAGTGAGCATAAAAATTTAATTAATACTTCTTATGATTTAGTGATGGATCGTGTTTTTAAGTTAAAGGAAAAGGAGAAAAATATGTTTACAGATCGTTTGAAAAGTATATCAGATGAAGAACGTAATGTAGATACGATATTAAAAATAAATAAGTTGGGTGTTTGGAGTAAAGGTCTTCAGAAAGGTCTAACAACATATGTGAAAGAAAATTATGATGACGAAAGAGATTTTGCTGATAAAATGAATCAATATGAAAAAATTCTGACATCTAAGAATAAAAATATAACGTCTAATAATGTACAACAATATTTAGATGATTTTTTGGAAGAAATGGATGCTGACTTAGAGACGGAGAAAGAAGCATATGATATGAGTGATATGATTGGGGATTATGATGACGGAAATTTTGAAGGAGATGAGTTAGAGGAGAATGATTATTATGATGATAATTAAGATATGTAATGTACCCTTTTGTATAAATATTTTTTATTGTGAAAAATATTTATTTTATTTATGAATTATTATCGATTGAACTTTCATTATTTTGTGTTTCATTATTTTTAGCATTTTCCAATGACTTGTTTATAAAATAATTGATTGGCATCCTAGAATTCATTATCTCTTCTTCGCTTAAATGTTCAAGTGATCGATATACTTCATTTACTAGAATTAATAATGGTTGATAATTTCTTACAATATTACAGTAATTTTCATATGGAAAATAAAGATAATTTTCAACACAATTATACCAACGTACTGGATAAATATTATCTATACCATCTATTAATTCATAATTATTAAATAACTCTGGTTTTGTTGAATCGAAATTACAAAGGATTTTTCCGCCTAACTCACACCATGAAATATCAAGTTTCTTTTCATTCATTACTTCTAAAATTGTCCTTTTCCATTCCAACATTAAAAGAGTTCCTGGTTTACTTCCAAAAAGGCCATTACAAATAGCGTTTGTATTATCCAGATTTTTAGTTTCTCTTATAAAAAATCCATCACTGCAACTATTCATTTTTTCAAAAAGACTATCTAAAGATTCTATAACTAAAGTATCACTGTCTAGCCAAATACCTCCATAGTCACAAATAACAGATACTCTTACATAATCGGCTTGAAACGCAGGACGTAAATGATAAAAAAAATCAGGGATATAAGGTACGTAATTTTTAACATTTTCATGATTAATAAGGTGAACTTTATATCCATTTCCCGATTTTGAATGTAAATAAATTAACCTTCTTAGAATAGTAATTAATTTAAAATCATTTCCAACCCAGTATAAAAATACATTATTTTCATTAGTATTTATAGAATTTTTTGTGTTAATGTCTGACATTTATAATATATAATAAATATTTTTATGTTTATTATTTATCTTAAATAATAAACATAAATAATAATAAATTATACAATATAATATATTTTATTATTCATAAATATTTTTCGTAAATTAAGTATTATAAATAAATTTATTTATAATAAAATAATAAACGAATGTGTGGAATTGTAGCAGCTATAACAAAAGATAATATATCTACAAAAAAATGTATTGATATTCTTTTTGATGGTCTAATTCAAATTCAAAATAGGGGTTATGATTCAGCAGGAATATGTAGTATAAACAATAATAACAATTTTGTTTTAGATAAATTCGCTTCAGAAAAACAAATAACATCCTTGGATAAAATAAAAAAATGTTTAGTTAACCATGATAACTCAACTGTTGGAATTTCTCATACCCGTTGGGCAACACATGGTCCTAAAACAGACGTAAATTCCCATCCACATACAAGTATGGATAATAAATTTTCTGTTGTTCACAATGGCATAATTGAAAACTATAAGGATTTAAAAGAAATGCTTCTTCAAAATGGATACATATTTGTTTCTCAAACAGATACTGAAGTAATTGTTCAATTACTATCATTTATTTATAAAAAAAACAAAAATATTTTAGATTCCATAAATGAAACAATGAAATTATTAAATGGAACTTGGGGATTAGCAATTCTTTGTACAGATAGCCCAGATACAATTTATTGTACAAGACACGGTAGTCCACTTTTAGTTAGTAATAATGAAGATTATGCTATTGTATCATCTGAACAGTCAGGCTTTTCAAACTATGATAAAAATTATTTTGTTTTAAAAAATCACGATATTTGTATTTTAAAAAAAGAATTTAATAAAATTACTGTAAAAACGAATTATTCATACGAGTTGAAAAAAATAAACGTGTCTTTTACTAATAACACACCATCCCCATACCATCATTGGACACTTAAAGAAATTTATGAACAAAATGAAAGTATCAATAGAGTTATAAGTTTTGGAGGACGTTTATTATCTTTAGAAGAAGTAAAACTTGGCGGTTTAGAAACATGTAAAGAAAAATTACTGAAAATCGATAATTTAATTTTATTAGGTTGTGGATCTTCTTATAATGCCGGATTACTAGGTTCTTATTATTTCAAAGAATTGTGTAATTTTAATTGTGTTTTAACTATAGACGGTTCTGAATTTAATAAAAATGATATTCCTAAAATTGGAGTAACTGGATTAATATTTTTATCACAATCAGGAGAGACAAAAGATCTATACAGGTGTATAAAAATAGCAAACAAAGAAAATTTAATTACTATTGGAATTGTAAATGTAGTTGATTCTTTAATTGCTAGAGAAGTAGATTGTGGTTGCTATTTAAATGCCGGGAGAGAAGTAGCAGTAGCATCTACTAAATCTTTTACGTCACAATGTGTGATGTTATCTATGGTTGCTATTTGGTTCTCTCAAAATAAAAAAATTAATTGTGAAAAAAGATTCAAGTTTATTAAAGATTTATATAATTTACAAATGGATATTATAAATTTATTATTTAAATTAGAAGAAAATGTATCTGAGAATATAATAAAATTATTTAAACATTCAAGTTGTTTTATTTTAGGAAAAGGTAAATCAGAAGCAATAGCGAGAGAAGGAGCATTGAAAATAAAGGAAATATCTTATATTCATAGTGAAGGTTGTTCTACTTCAAGTTTAAAACATGGTCCATTTGCCTTGTTGTGTGAAGATTTTCCAGTAATAATGCTATCAACCAATAATGATGATTATATTTCTGTTGAAAATATTTATAATGAAATTAAATCTAGAAATGCCAAAATAATTTTTATCACGAATGATGAAAAATGTTTTGATAATGGAGATAAAGAACATGTATTGTTAATACCACAAAATAAATCATATAATGAGTTGTTATCCGTTTTATATTTACAAATGATAGCATACAAGTTATCTTTAAGCAAAAAAATTAATCCTGATTTTCCTAAAAATTTAGCAAAGGTTGTTACAGTTTAGTTAAAAACCATTCATTTTTTAACTATTATAAACAAATTATTATAATTTAATAATTTGTTTATCATTATATATAAAATAAATATGTATAAATCCTTTATTCAAAAAAATACAACTTTAATATCGATTATTTTATTCATCATTATTTTTGCTTTTATTCAATTACTAAAACCATCTTTTTTATACAATAATGACGGAAGTATTCGAGAATTTGGCATTGGTTATAAAAATAAAACTATTTTACCAATTTGGCTACTTTCGATTATTTTAGGAATATTATGTTATGTATTTGTTTTGTTTTATGTGAATCATGTAAAATCATTTTAGGGATAAAGATTATGATGTAGATTACAAATTTTTAATTTGTTAACGTATAAACAGTATTATTAGCATTTGATGAAGCAGCTTTTTCTATTGCTTTATCCTCTTGTTCCTGAAAATTCTGGTAATTTTTCTGCATAGTTGCTAAATCATTAATACATCCTCTTGAAGTAATGCTAAACTGAACGATAGAAATTAATATTATTCCTGTATAAATATACCACATTCCTTCTCCAATATTTTCTCTCACATAAGAAAGTTCCAATAGTTTATTTCTCATAGTAACAGCATTTTCACCATCTAGATACTGGGTTTTCATTAAAGGTTTTAATAAATCCCAAAATTGAATAAAATTTGCTGGAACAATTTTATTAATCAAGAGAGACATATTTCCAGTTAGCTTAGTTACTAAACTTGCTGTGGCTTTCAAAGCGTCTAACTTTTTAGCATCACCTTCTGATGATGTTTCAATTTCTTTATAAACTTCGGCATTTACTAGTAATTCATCCAAAAGTTTTTTTGCTGATCCGGAAACATAAAAGTAACCAACTACATCCGAAAATGCACTTTTAAAACCTGGAAACATAATTAATAATACCATTATAGTTCCAAAAATAAAAAACCATGGTATAAATGTCATTAATGCCGAGGTTTTTAAATTGGCAGATACATTTCCACCACAACTAGAAGTAATTATATAAGTATTTAAACAAAATTGAACTATTAAAACTAATAAAAAGTATATAATCATATTAAGAAGATTTGATTTAGTGTAATTTTTTATTAGTGTATCTGAAGTTAAAATATCATAAGTTATTTTAGGTTTTAATACAAAAAAATAAAATATAGTCGTCAAGAAAAAACAAATAATATTTATATAACTATTCATATAATTATTGTGTATAATTTATTTTAGTATAATAAAAGTATTTATTATGAATTTTGAAGAATATTCTAAACCAGTTTTGATTGAACCTGGAGTGAAATATTTTTTGAGTGAAACATTAAAACAATGTAATGAATTTAAAAATAAATATAATAATATCTTGTTCAATATTTCATTATTTATTTTTTTCTTGTTTCTTTTAGGGATTATTCTTTTATATAAATACAAAGGTAGATTAACGCCTGTAGAAAAAGAAATACAAAATCGGCAAAAACAGCAATATATATTAGAAAAAATAAAGAATTTTCAAGAAGCTAAAAGACAAGCTTCACAAGATTTAATTAGTGGTTTACCTACATGGGAAAACGAATTTGACTTGATTCATAAAAACAACTTATAATGTAATTTATAAAAAATAGTATTTAAATAATAATGTCTCAAAAATATATAATGTTGGAGGAAAAAGAGAATG
>Ga0214923_10005651_pt1 | contig 14430 bp, 14 predicted proteins | sample LL1510_MetaG_FD_177993 | JGI IMG/M metagenome (GOLD analysis project Ga0214923, IMG submission 177993) | Freshwater microbial communities from Lake Lanier, Atlanta, Georgia, United States - LL-1510 | ecosystem: Environmental > Aquatic > Freshwater > Lake | place: USA: Georgia | collected... | reverse complement strand
TTTTCGATCTTTGCTCCAAAAGAGGCTGAGACTCGGCCTGTTCCTGTTCTTTACTGGCTCTCGGGTCTTACTTGCACTGAAGAGAATTTTACGATCAAAGCGAATGCACAAAGATTTGCTGCCGAGCATGGTGTAATGCTTGTAGCGCCCGATACGAGTCCTCGTGGGGAGCAAGTTCCTGGAAAAGGGCCCGACTGGGATTTCGGGCAAGGGGCTGGGTTTTATGTCAATGCGACTGAAGAACCATGGAAGAAAAACTATCAAATGTACGACTACGTTGTTCATGAATTGCCTCAAGTGATTCAAAAGAACTTCAAAGTTATTCCCGACTGTCAGAGTATTTTTGGCCACTCGATGGGCGGACATGGGGCTTTAGTGATTGGAATTCGAGAATCAAAAAAATATCGTTCGGTTTCGGCCTTTGCTCCCATTACGAATCCTACGGCAGTAGCGTGGGGTGAAAAAGCGTTCAGAAACTATTTGGGCAACGATGTCTCTTCTTGGGAATCTTACGATGCTTGTTGTCTTGTTAAAAGTTTGGGCTATGACCGAACTATCTTAGTTGATCAAGGAACAGAAGATCAATTTCTTAAATCCTCTCTAAAGCCTGAGAACTTTGAAAAAGCCTGTCAAGAAGCTAACGTAAACTTAGAGATGCGATATCAAAAAGGCTATGACCACAGTTATTATTTCATCAGCACTTTTATTGAGGACCACATCAAGTTCCACGCAAAGTTCTTAAAGTAGTTTTAGTCCGAATTGATTCCACTGATTTTCAAAGCGATTTTGAGAAGTGCTAGTCAAAGTTCGTAGTTTTCCAGAGGAAAGTTGTTTCGCCATTTTGGAGGGCACAAGCTTACAAAGTTGAGAAAGTCCTCCTTGAATTCCCATTTCCATACCTGCCAAAGCTCGAGCATAGCCTACTGTGTTTTCAAGATAAACCCATCCGTCGAAAAGGGCTTCAGTGATCTCTCCAAGTTCAAATTCGCTAAGCTCAGGGTTTTGGGCCACTTGTTTGCCCCAATCATCAAAGAACGGTCCTAAAGGTAACAAAAGGCTCGGTTGATGTCTTAAACATTTCGGTTTTCTTAAGGCGAAGTTTCGATGGTTTTCAACGGCCATATATTGTTTATTCAAAAAACTTAGCACCGAAAAAGCACCATTCATGTGATTGCTAGACTCGATCTCTTGATAGCCTTTTCTCAGCCTGTCGTCTGAATCAAAACTCCACATATCCATCACTCTTACTAAGTCGCCGGCATTGTGAGCGACAATGGTTGCCGCTTTCAATGAACCGATTCCGTCTTTCACTATTCTAAATTCATTAAAAACGGTGAGCTGTCGGTTAAGTTCATTTAAAATAGCGTTTGAAAGAAATTCGGCTCTTTCCGGATGGCGACTTCTAAGTGCTCCGTAAGCTGCAACTGCAATACTAAACCACTCTCCGTGATGACCGCTTAAAAAGTTTTGGGAAATGGGGCTCTTTACCCAACGAGTTGATACTTGAGTTGAGTCCCAAGAAAGAGCTTCTTCTACTAAGTCCACCATCGCAAAAAGCGTTTCCAGAGGAAGGGCTGGATGCCAAAGTTTTGAGCGGATCTGATTATCGACATCGGTGGGAACAAAAGTGGCTACGGTTCCCCAGTGAGCTGCTACACAAAGTTCGAAGTAATGGGCATGACCAAGCTGTGTCTCTGGAAACTTTTCTAACCAATGATCAATATGGCGAAGAATTTTCAGGTATCGATGGTTGGGGCCTGCACAGAAACTATCATAAAAAACAAAAGGGGCTGTGTTTTTGACATGGTTTAGAAGAATCTTAGGAGCCACGCCACGAGGAAAGTCGAGCTTGGGCTCCGATAATAACCGATCAGGTTTGAGCGAAGAGACAATCTGCTGGTCCATAGATTGGGTTTGCCACAGATAGGGATCGGGTTCCAGTGAAAAAAAGTTCGGCAGGTGTCAGTTTTTTAAAAGATAGTTTTGAATACACACAAGAGAAACTCTTGGTTCAGATGTCTAAAAAACCGACAGTAAAAAGCTAAGAAATTGGAAATAAAGGGATAATTAAAGCGAATTCTCAATGTCTTAACTTGGGCCCGGTGATTGCAATTTATAAAAATCAAAGAATTTAAGTTTCAAACTATGGTTAACAACAGGAGACCCCCTATGACTAGGACCTTAAAAAACTTAAGCCTAATCGCTTTCTCAATCACTTTACTGGTTGGCTGTGGAATGGAATCGCCAAGGACTGCTCGAAGTAACCAAAACATTGATTACTATCCAACAACTACAATGAATCCGTTTCCTACGACTTCGACTACAACGACAATGCAGAATATTGTGACTTCAACTTGCGAAGTTAGCGTAGTTGATAATCAGTCCAATGTTATTAAGATTAACAATCTTTATTTCTCAGCCATTGATTCAACTGTAAGATTCAATGTTCGAATCAATGCAGGCATTGGAAGACAGATTACCTTAGGCAGAATATTTGGTGGAGGAAGTGAAGCAGCACTGGAGTCTGCTGAAACGATTATTACTAATGCAACTGGTAATCTCGTTTTTAATTATGAGGGAACAGAAACGGTTTCTGCAACAGTGTTTGAGAGAACATCTACAACTTCTCCGCGAGAAATTACATGTACATCTGCTAATTTAATTGTTGAGAATTTGAAATTAAACCTCACAGGGGCTCGGTACGCAGCTCCTAATGCAGAAATTTCTTTAACTCCAGTTTTTGCAAATGGTGCGAGCATGAATTATCGGCTTCGATTAGAAAATCCAGACGGAAGCCTCGCCTCTGGGTATAGCGCTCGCTGGGAGGGCGGACGAATTAAAGTTAAAAGCACAAGCGAAACCACAAACACAGTCGAAAATCGCGAACTCAGATTGAAAGTTCTACCGGCTGACAGTTCTGGAAGAATTCTAAGTCAGTTTAGTCAAACTGTGAACATTATGTTCTTAAAACCTCTCAATTGCAGAATTGTTGGAGCTGCAAGTCTTAAATATCAAACGTCGTCGACCTATAACATCGTGGCCATGGATGATTGGAATAGAGCAACGGGTGAGGAAGTCGTTTTTACAGGTGCTGTAGGCTTGAATAATTCGCACGAGGCGTATAGGACTACCACCCACCAAACAGGCAATACATTCGTTTTAAGAGTTGATGCTCTTTTTCCTGGGCTGCCTCGTCCAAGCGACTTCCAGATGAAAGTAACAGCCAAGAGTCTGTTGCCAGGCGGGGTTGAAAGAACTTGTGAGACGAGCGCTGGTATTACAATAACACCTTAATAACCATAGTCAGTCAAAGTAGCTGGTTGTTTTGCTGGGGGGTAAAACAATCGGCTACTTTATTTTTTGATAAGCATTTTCAAATAGGTACTTAAGCTGTCCAAAGAGGCCTCACTTAGAGAGAGGGGTCTATAAGAAATTTTCGACATCTGAAAGATCTTTTTTGCGATTCGAGTTTCTTGGCTTTCAGCATACTTATCCGAAAGATAGATGATTTCTTTAACTCGATGGCTAGCCAGTAATTTTGCGCATTCGTTACAAGGGAAAAGAGTGACGTAAACTCGAGCTCCGGCGAGGTTCCCTTTTGCGTGCGAAACTGCATTAGCTTCGCCATGAATGACGTAACCGTATTTTTGATGCTCTAACGGCACTTCACGATTATTTCCCCATGGAATAAGCGTTTCATCTATGCCGGCAATCGTGCCGTTATAACCCATCGAAATCTGATGGTGGTGCTCATCGACAATGACACAGCCCACTTTAGTATTGGGATCTTTGCTTTTATAGCTAGCCAGCATGGCTTGAAGCATGAAGTATTCATCCCAGTTAAGTTTGGAGTTAACCGGAACATAATTGACTCTCAAATTGGACTCGGAGTGGTCGTTTTTTTCTATCATATCGATGTCCTTTGAGTTTTCAGGAATACCTAGGAATGTTAGGGTAGTCAAATGAAGCCATTGGCACCGCAAACTAAAGTAAAGGTTTTATCGCTCAAACTCGAGGGAACAGTCCTAGGACAGCTTAAAACGGGCGAGTACCGAGTCGTTTGCGGATCTATGACTTTGGTGAGGCCAGCGAAAGATTTAGAGCCTTTGGCTAAGGATCAATGGCAAAAGTACTCCCATGTGGGGCAGAAAAAAAAGTACCAAGCAGATTCGTTAGAGGAGAAGCCAGTCGAGCGAATCGATCTCCACGGGATGAGGGTCCATGAGGCTTTAGCTCACATCGAGACTTTTTTGGACAAAGCGATGATGGCAGATTGTGGGCGAGTCGAGATTATTCACGGAGTAGGGACCGGTGCTCTCATGCAAGCCGTTCATGAGTTTTTAAAAAAACAGAGTTATGTGAAGCGATTTCATCTTGATGAGAGAAATACTGGGACAACTTGGGTCTATTTTTAAAGAAGTAAAAGCACCCCAGGGGTTTTCAATAGTGCTTTATAAATAGTATGAACCTCTTGAGCTTTCTCTAAAGTTGGCTCGACTGTTAAACTCACATGCTTTCCGCTGTCGGAGAGTCGGCTTGAGTACTTTGGAAGTTCTTCAAGATTCAAAAGAGTTTTAATCACTTCAAGAATCTTGCTCACTGTTTCTTGATCGTTTGAAGCAATGATCTTAAAAGTGTAGGGGCAAGGAAATTTGTGAACCGATTCTAGAAGTTCAATGGGAGGTAAGCTCAACGGTTTTCCTTTCTTCCAAAACCATAAAGTAAGCCGTTTAAAATGACAAACCCGTCGGGATGTCCTTTGCCAGAGGGGTTTTCATGAACCCAATGAATAATCGCACCATCTGGCGATGGGGGATAGGGTCCAGAGGCCGCAGTCGCTGTAATATAATCTCCACACGCTTCGGCGTTCATATCGAGCTCTAATTCGCTGGGCATTTCACCAAAACCTTCGTTGTAAACAATTTCGATACTATCCTCATCAGTGCCATCGCTAAACGTTACTTCAAAGTGTCGATGGCCATTTTTGGTTTGATAAAGCTTAGAAATTTTTCCTTTGATGTGGGCCCTCGCTTCGAATTGGTTTGCGGTTGAGTGTTTCCAGTGGATCACTTGTGACGCATTGATGGGTAAGGATTTCCCCTGTTTATCCTCACAAACAGGTATTTTGTTTGCGGAATCTGGGTAAGCCATTGGGCTCACGAAAAGAATTACGAAGAATAAAGTGGTCCGCCATGTGTTTAAAGTCATTGAGTACCCCATTATTTGTGCCGTTGTGCGTTACAAGCTAGCTAAACTTCCATGAAACCACAACCTTTAATTCATAAATCCAGTGACTACTGCAATTGCACTCGATTTTAAGTGTTTAGAATGGTTAAATAAACTTTGAATTTCCATGGAAAATTTAAACCAAAAAATCACTTGGGATGAAACCAAGGAAAGCTGGGGAAAGTATCCTAAAACTAAAGCAATCGTTCGGGGTTTAGCTTCAAGAACTGAGGACTTCGACGAATTGGTGAAAGGTTTAGATCCTCAACTTGCGGTACTTCCGTTTGGTCAAGGGCGAAGTTACGGAGATTCCTGTTTAAATGATGAAAACGTTCTTATCTCTACCGATAGACTGAATCGTTTCATTCATCTTAATACTGAGACCGGAATCTTAAAAGCTGAAGCCGGCTTAACTTTAAAAGAGATTTTGGATCATATCGTACCTCAGGGCTGGTTTTTACCAGTGGTTCCCGGAACTCAATTTGTGACCTTGGGTGGAGCAATCGCGAATGACATCCATGGAAAAAATCATCATGTGGCTGGAACGTTTGGTTGTCACGTAAGGTCGCTAGAGCTTTTGCGTTCCGATGGCTCTCGGAAAATCTGCAGCCCGGAAATAAACACTGACTGGTTTAAAGCTACGGTCGGTGGGTTAGGCCTCACTGGAGTCATCATTTGGGCTGAAGTGCAACTTAAGAAAATTGCAGGGCCTTGGATCGCTCGAGAAACTGTTCGATTTAGTCATCTTGCTCGTTTTTTTGAACTCACTCAGGAGTCGGATAAAAAATTTGAGTACACAGTTGGTTGGATGGATTGCCTCTCTGAGGGAGCCAATTTAGGTAGGGGTGTTTTTTTTCGAGGAAATCACCTGCTTTTGAAAGATGTGACCGAAGTAAAGGTTAAGAATGTGAGCATCAAAACTTTTCCCTTTGATGCGCCAGAGTTTTTACTCAATCGGCTAACAATGAAAACTTTTAATTCGCTCTATTATTATACCCATCCCAGTAAGAAATCAGAGCTTGTGCACTATCGCCCATTCTTTTTTCCACTGGATGGGATTAACCACTGGAATCGAATGTACGGCAAAAGAGGTTTTTTTCAATATCAGTGTGTGGTCCCCTTTGAAGGCACTCAAAGCCCGATTTATGACATTATTGAATTCTTTGCGCGATCTGGGTTGGGTTCGTTTCTTACAGTTATTAAAACTTTTGGAAATGTGGCTTCACCCGGAATACTCTCTTTTCCGAAACGCGGAGTTACTTTAACTTTGGATGTCCCTAATGACGGAAAAAGAACTCGCAGAGTCTTGGATTCGCTCGATGAGATGGTTGTTCAGGCCGGAGGAAGAGTTTATCCCGCTAAAGATGCTCGAATGTCTAAAGAAAGTTTTCAAAATTATTTTCCTGAGAAGAGGGAGTTTGAAAAATATAAAGATCCGAAATTCTCTTCAAGCTTTTGGAGACGTGTTACATGAAAATGGCCATTTTTGGGGCTACTTCAGCGATTGCAGAAGCTGTAGCTCGACAAGTAGCTGAGCATCACGGTGAGATCTTTCTTGTCGGAAGAAATAAGGACTCGGTCGAAATCATTTCCCAAGATTTAATTGTAAGAGGTGCAAGGCGAGTAGGGCACGCGGTGGGTGATTTGACTCATCGAGAGAAGTATTCGGAGTGGATCGAAGCTGCAGCTTTATTCATGAAAGGAATAGATGTTGTTTTGGTCGCTCATGGAATATTGGGTGAACAAAGGGAATTGGAAAAGAATCCCGACCTAGCCTTTGATGTTTTTAACGTGAATTTTATGAGTGCCGCATTGATCGCAGAAACCGCCGCTCAATATTTTGAACGGGGAAGAAGGGGAACTATTGCGGTGATTGGATCAGTGGCGGGAGATAGGGGCCGTCAGAGTAACTATTATTATGGTGCGGCCAAGGGTGGGCTCGACATTTTTCTTCAGGGACTAAGAAATCGTTTGTATCCATTGGGCATTAGTGTTTTGACAATTAAACCTGGATTTGTAGCAACTCCGATGACAGCGCATTTAAAACAAAGTTTTCTTTTTGCAAAGCCAGATAAAGTTGCTTCCGGAATTTTAAAAGCTATTCACCATGAAAAAAGTATTGTCTATTTGCCTTCATTCTGGAGATGGATCATGTGCATTATCAAATCCATCCCAGAATTCATATTTAAGCGAATGAAATTATAGTTTCACAATTTCCTCGGTTAATTTTCTCACTCCTTCAAAGATCTCATGTAAGGGCGCTTCACACATGTAAGCAGCAGTAGTCACAATCTTGTTTTGTCGATCGATATGAATTTCATTCGCGGCTGTGGAAAAATGTTTGTGGCCTAGTTTAACTATCTCTTCTGCCGCTTCGGAGGGCCCTCCGACAGTCATCTCAAATTGTTTTCCGGGAAAAGCCATTGCAACAGCAGCTGGAGCTATGCAAACAGCGCCTATGGGCTTATTCTCTGCGTGGAAAGAGATAAGAGCATCTTTGAATTCAGGTAGAACTTTGCCTTTTGAGCCTTCAGTTGCAAACGTGCAGAGGTTTTTTGCGACTCCAAAACCCCCAGGGATAATAATCGCATCAAATAGTGATGATTTTAGCTGGGTTAATGGAAGAATTTCTCCTCGCGCGATACGAGCTGCTTCGACGAGCATATTTCGATTTTCTCCGGGGATAGCTTTTCCTGTGAGGCAGTTAACAACATCTGCTTGGGGTTTGTCGGGCGCAAAACATTGAACTTGAACGCCCAAGCGGCTAAGTCCCCAAAGTACTGCAACCGATTCCCGAATTTCGCTTCCGTCTTTAAAACCGCTTCCACAAAGAACAACAGCTATTTTTTTCATGGATTATTCCTCCCGAATTTTATTGGCCTATATTAGAACGGTATTTTGAAGTCATCAAGTTGTCTGAAACATGGACTTCGGACTTTCAAAATGGCATTCTAAGTGAGCTCATGAAAAAGGTACCAGCAAAGAAAGTTTACTTTGTTCCTAAGGCGCCCCAGAAAATATCTGAGGTACTTCATCAAAATTTCCGACAAGACTCGCCCAAACAGAAGCTGCTCTTTTCGCTAGGAGCCATCTACAAAAATCGAAAAAGAGTTCTGAGCGATGAGATTGTTTCCCCGAGCGATGAACTTCAAATCTATTTAGAACCTAAACGATATCTCACCGACCCCATAGATTGGAATAGCTGTATTGTTGAAGAAAAAAAAGAATTTATATGTATTAATAAGCCCACAGGAATTCCGGTTCATTCGACAGAGGATAATTTGATTGAGAATGTGGTCGAACAACTTCGAACTCATTTAAAAAGAGAAATTTGGCTTACTCATCGTTTAGACACCTCTGTAAGTGGCCTCATGGTTTTGGCAAAAACCGAAAAATTTCAAAGAGAGTTCAATTCTCTGTTGGGTTCAAGGAATGTCCGCAAGTTTTACCGGGCTTTGGTCGAGAGACCTCCTAAAACCGGATTGGTTAGGCACTACATGAGTCCAGAGGAGAAAGTTCCAAAAAAACTATCTCTGGAAACTCAAAAAGATTGGATTGAATGTCGCTTGGATATTCATGAGGTCAAACCGTGGAAAAGTGATGAGGGTAAAGACTTTTGGGAAGTTTATTTGGAACTTCAAACGGGTAGAACCCATCAAATCAGGGCTCAGTTGTCATGGATCGGAAGTCCCATTTTAGGCGATAAAATGTACCGAGGAAGAAATAGGGCTGGATTTACCCGCTCGCATTTGGCCCTGCACTCCAGCCGAATTGAATGGAGTGACTCACACGGTAAACATCAATTTGAGGTTGAACCAGCTTTTAGGATAATATAGTCAGATGCCACTTTCTTATGCTATCGATTTTGGAACGAGTAATTCACTTCTAGCTGCATCTGATGGTGAAAAAATTATTTCTGCTATTCCGATCGATCCTTTGAGTCATGATCAGACTGTCATGAGAACTTTACTTTATTTTCCAAGCCAAAAGCGAGTTTTTTACGGTGCAGAAGCCTTGAAAGCCTACAATGAAAACCCTGGGGAAGGTCGATTAATTCGATCGATTAAAAAGCACCTGCCTTTTAGAAGTTTTATCGGAACCTGGATAGAAGATCGTCCGATGAACTTAGAAGATTTAATAGGTCTTTTTCTTGCGGAGTTGAGACATCGTGGAAATAATTATTTTGGTCAAGATGTTACACGATTAGTTTTGGGACGCCCTGCTCGTTTTGCCGAAGACGATGGAGATGATCTTTACGCTCAAACTAGGCTTGAAATTGCAGCTAAGAAGGCAGGCTTTACCGAAATCGAATTTGTCCCAGAGCCGATTGCCGCAGCCTGTGAGTTTAGAACGACTCTTAAGAACGAGAAGATTGTTTTCGTAGCTGACTTTGGAGGGGGTACTTCTGATTTCACTGTGATGAAGATGAAACCCGGTCTTTTTCAACCGTCGGATGTTCTTGCGATTGGAGGAGTTGCAAGAGCTGGGGATGCTCTAGATAGCTCCGTGATGCGAGAACGATTAAGCTCCTATTTCGGCGCAGATATCAGATTTCAAATTCCTTTTAGCACTAATATTCTGAAAATGCCGCTTCATTTAATGGAGAAAATTTGCTCGCCAGCCGATGTCTCTTTGCTCATGAAAAGAGACGTTATGGAGTTTTTAAGAAATATCGAGAAGTGGGCTGTCAAACCTGAAGAAAGAGCCAAAATACAACGATTGTTTACACTCGTTGAAGATCAACTAGGGTTTCCTATTTTTGAGAAAATTGAGGGCGCTAAACGAGAGTTGTCCCAATCGAACACAGGAAACGTAATGTTTGATTACCCTGGTATTCAGCTCAATGAAAAAATTGAGAAAGAGGAATTTGAAAAATATATCGAGCCTTCTGTAGAGACTATTTTAAAAGCACTTGATGAAACGATGAAAAAGTCTGGTATCAGTTTTTCCCAAGTCGATGTGGTTTGCTGTACTGGCGGAACTGCCCGAGTACCAAAGATAAAAGAAGCAATAGAGAAAAGATTCGGTAAAGATAAATTACAAGAACATCGGGTTTTTCATTCTGTCGTGGAGGGTCTTGCCCATCGAGCTAAGGAAATTTTTAAGTGATGCTGGGAAGGATGCTGTGAAAAGTACTTTAAAAGTCATTCGAGATTACCCTTTTTCGTTCTTTTTACTAGTTGCGGGTTTTTTGAACGCGCTACTTACTTTTTATCCAGGGTCCATGTCGCCCGATTCTTATGATCAATTGCGACAGGCACTTACTAACCATTATAACGACTGGCATCCACCAGTGATGGCTTGGTTTTGGCGACAGCTGCTCTGGATAAAGAAAGGGCCTCAGCCCATGTTGTTTTTCCATTTGGGTATGTTTTGGGGAGGACTTTTTCTGATTTGGAAACAATTAGCCGAGAAAAAATCTTGGTGCAGAGTTTTGGTTCCTTTGATTGGAGTTTTTCCTCCGATAATAGGTATTATAGGAGTTATCTGGAAAGACATTGGAGTCGGGGCCGCACTTCTCATGACTGTCGGCCTTTGGAGCTCCCTGCAAAGTCATTTTAAAGTAAAGTTTGTTCTCATCTTGATTTTGCTTACTTATGCGACTTGGGCAAGGCATCAGAGTTTGGCTCTAACGATACCGTTTTTTTTTACGATCCCTTGGCTTCCGCAGATTTCAAACAGGTTAGAACTAAAAAGGCTGTCGAAATATCGGTTTTTGATTGGGTGCTTTTTAGTTGTTTTAGTTGTGGCATCAAATAGAGTTTTTGAATCCCTTTTTTTAAAGGCAACGCCTACTTATGTTGTCACAACTCTATACTTGGTGGATCTTTCAAAAATTGAGCAAGAGACTCATTTGAAATTGCTTCCTGAAGCATTCAAAACCAAGAATTATAAACAGGAAAAAGTGTTCCGGCTTATCAATGAACGTTACTTAGGGCACTTATTTTTTCCTGCAGATGCTCCATTCCGCATAAGTCCCGAACAGGCGGCCAGGGAGGAATTAAAAAAAATATGGATCTCGAACATCATTAAGTATTTCCGACACTATGCTAAGTTTCGGTGGTTTCATTTTAGAAGTATCATGTCGATTGGTTTTCGGCCTGTTTATATCAATCATTTTTATATGCCGAAGGATTTTGGTGGGGGGCTAGGATTTATGGAGCCATGGCGTGTTTATTGGCAACGTGTGACAGTTCGTTGGTCAATCAATACCCCATTTTTCTGCGGATGGTTTTACATGCTGGTTTCAATTGCGGGAATTGTATTGTCGCTTATCGTCAAAGGTAGATATATTTCACGGGCCAGATTGTGTTTTGGTTCGTCCCTATTGTACGCACTCTCATATTTGATTGTTGGTGGAATAGACTTTCGGTATATTTGGCCCATTATTGTGGTGACCTGCGTTGGAGTTGTTCTGCTTCTAGCAAGCCTAAAAATTCCCTGTCTCCTTAAATGTGTTAAATAAAACATAAAGTTTTGCCGAAAACTTAACTGTGAATAAAGTAACTATCATTGGCGCCGGCCCAGCCGGATTAACAGCGGCTTACCTTTTGACCAAGTCGGGATGGGATGTTGTAGTTCTTGAAGGGGACCCCAAATACGTCGGAGGTATTTCGAAGACAGTCACATATAACGGTTTTCGGTTTGATATTGGTGGACATCGATTTTTTTCAAAGTCAAAAGAGATCAACGATTTATGGCAAGAGGTGCTGCCGAAAGATTTTATCGAACGGCCTCGTTGCTCTAGAATCTATTACAAAAAGAATCTTTTTTCCTATCCACTAAAAAGCACAGAAGCTTTGAAAAAACTTGGGCTTTGGGAATCAGCACTTTGTGTTCTGTCTTATGTAAAAGCCAAGCTTTTTCCCATCGTAAATCCCAGAACTTTCGAAGATTGGACTATTAATCAATTTGGAAAAAGACTCTTTTCAATATTTTTTAAGACTTATACTGAAAAAGTCTGGGGCATGAAATGTCGAGAAATTTCAGCGGATTGGGCTTCACAAAGAATTCAAAATCTTTCGCTTGGAAGGGCTATTTTATCTGCGCTGCTACCCATTTCGAAAAAAGTTTCTGCAAACAGGACAGTTAAGACCCTCATCAATTCTTTTCACTATCCTAGATTAGGCCCAGGTATGATGTGGGAAACCATGGCAGATAAAGTAAAAGCTCAAGGTGGGAGAGTTGTCATGGGTGCCGAAGCAAAAAGCATATCTTTCGCTACAGAAACAAAGCAGTGGACAGTAATAACTCAAGGGGCTCAAGGAGAACCCTGCAAATTTGTTTCAGATTATTTAATTACGACCTGTGCTTTGAGGGAATTGATTTTGATGCTCAACCCAAAAGCCTCTGAAAAGCTCACTCAAGCTGCAAATTCACTTCGCTACCGGGACTTCATAACTGTCGCAGTGATGCTCAAGAACTTCAAAGGGCTAGATGATAATTGGATCTATATTCATGACCCCAATGTGAAAGTGGGAAGAATCCAGAATTTCAAATCGTGGTCTCCGGAGATGACTCCGGGGCGTGAATATGATTGTCTTGGTTTAGAGTATTTTTGTTTTGAGTCGGATAACCTCTGGAATGCAACGAATGAGGAACTGAGTCGTCTAGCCATCGAGGAGCTTCTGACACTCGGTCTCATTCAAAAAGAATCTGTCATTGATACTTTTGTCGTTCGTCAAAAGAAGGCCTATCCAGTTTATGATGATGAGTATGCTCGCCATGTAAATACCATCAGAGTCGAATTAGAAAATCAGTTCCCTAATCTCTACACTATCGGGCGAAATGGAATGCATCGATATAATAATCAAGATCACTCCATGATGACAGCTATTCTCGCTGTAAAAAATATTCTGGCAGGACAGAAACTTTTTGACTTGTGGAATGTTAATCAAGATGCGGAGTATTTAGAAAGCAGTTCGGAAAAACAAAATGACCCCTCTTTGAGGTGGGTACCAAAGAAAGCTGCCTAGGAGAGTTTGCCATGAAAAATGCGAACAATTTGAATGTTAAGTCCGATGCAACAACTCCGACTTCGTGTCTTTGGTGTACAGGGAAACTTGGTGAAGTTAAATATCATAATGTAAAAGATCGGCTTGGATATGTTCCCGGAACTTGGGATTTGATTGAGTGCAGTGAGTGTAGATCTTTAGTTCTGTCCCCATTTCCCAGTACTTCAGATGTAGCGAACTACTACCCGGAAAAATACAATATTCCCTCACCAACGCAGACATCTGGGTTAAGAAAATTGGTAAGTTTCTTTGAGTCAAAGTTTTTAAATTTCCTCTATCAAAAAGAGGCTCGGGCTTTACATCGAAAACTCCCTGTTTTTAAAAAACCATCTATAAAAATTTTGGAATTTGGTTGTGGTAATGGTAATCGGTTGGAGTTTTTTCATAATCTCAAGTTTGATATTGTAGGTGTTGATATGTCTCAGGGAGATATCGAGGCTATTCAATCCAAGGGTATGAAAGCTCAGTGTATGGATATTCAAACCTTGCCTGAACTTTTTGAACCGAACTCCTTTGACGTCATCATGTGTTTTGATGTGTTAGAGCACATACCCAATTTAGAGGTTTTTTTTACGAAAATACTGCCTTTGATTCGACCGGGGGGGTGGATGGTGGCGGGTCTGCCAGCTCAGGACTCTATTCCGGTTCGAGTATTGAGAGAGAATTATTGTGGGCTCAATGAAGTCCCTCGCCATGTATCTATTCCCAGCGTTAAAGGGAGCCAAAAGTTTTTCCAGCGATTTGGACTTCAAAACTTAGGATTGTTACCCTATGGTTCTTTAAGCTGTGCTATGGCGGTGGGGCTTAGCCTGTTTAAAAGCGCACCAGCATATGTTTTTTATAATAACGAGATTAAATTCTTTATTTTGTTTAAAAGGTTGTGCGGACTCTTTGTGCTTTTCTTGTCCTGCCCTGTTCTTTTACTTGAAAACTATTTTACCTCTCATCCCTCTCGGTTCATAATTTACGCTCAAAAAGATGAATTAAAATCATGAAACGATCATCATACGGGTTTGGAGCTCTAGGGAATGTATAGAAGTCTCTATCTATGTTTTCAGTATGCATAATCACAGTAAAAAAAATGTCACATCTACCAAGTGTTTTACGATGAGAACTCTCGAAGAGCTTGTGATCCACAATTTATAGCTTATAAAAATCCTCACTCTTCTAAATACTTTGAGAACCAAAT
>Ga0214923_10005650_pt1 | contig 14433 bp, 29 predicted proteins | sample LL1510_MetaG_FD_177993 | JGI IMG/M metagenome (GOLD analysis project Ga0214923, IMG submission 177993) | Freshwater microbial communities from Lake Lanier, Atlanta, Georgia, United States - LL-1510 | ecosystem: Environmental > Aquatic > Freshwater > Lake | place: USA: Georgia | collected... | reverse complement strand
TTAAAATAAAGTGAGTTTAGATTTAATAATAGATTTATATGAAGATCTTCATATAAATAAATTTATATAAAATTTTGTTGAAAATGACTAGAGAGAATACTCTCTAAAATTGTTTAGGGGCTATATTTTTTTTAACAAGTTAAAATTCGGGATACAACAGTGTCATTATGCAAAACACAATGTTGCTGGTAGGTTTATGGCTCTTCCCTCCAAAGAACCAACAAGCTATTTCTTCAACCCTAGCTCAAGGGCAAGGTTATTTGCGATAACATTGATAAGTTTCTGACCCATGTCAAAATTGCTGAAAAATTAAGGCTAGCAGGGAAGTTAAGGATTTACTGAAGGAGGATATATTTAAAGATACGGATCATTATAATTACTATACTTCGCACATCATGATTAAATCATCAATATATTTGTCGCCTTTTTTTAGATAATTTGGCTTAACACCATATATTTTGAAACCGCATTTTTTATAAAATTTGATTGCCCTAATGTTTTCTAGACAGCAACTTAAATATATTTGCGATATTTGTTGTTGTGCACAATTATATTTGACAAAATTTATTAACTCAAGTGCTATTTGGCTACCATGTAGCTTTGGCTTAACATACATATTTGATAGCATTGTGGTATGGGCTATTTTTGCATTTTTTTCTATTGATAAACTGCAAATAGCGACAATTTCATTTTCAAGAAAACAACCTATTCTAACATAAGACAAGAATGATTGTCGCCAATCATCTTCACTTAATTTTCTTTCATCATTAAATGATGAAAGAAAATTTTGGGGGAATTTTTCTAAACTTTCTAGTCTTACTTGTTTATACAAATCCCAATGACTTTCATTTAAAATTTTTACAATGCCATTTAATTTATGCATCGAAATCCATTTTTTCTTTAATTCTAGAGGATTTACCTGTTAAATTTCTTAAATAATATAGCTTTGCCCTTCTTACATCGCCTTGTTTTAAGATATCAATACCAGCAATGAGTGGCGAATAGACAGGGAACTTTCTTTCGACACCAATACCTGAGCTAATTTTACGAACAGTAAAAGTTGCATTATAATTGGTTTGGGTATTTTTTGTTTTGGCAATAACTACACCATTAAAGTTTTGTATTCTAGTCGTGTCTCCTTCGGTAATTTTATATTTTACAGAAACTGTATCGCCAACACGAAAATTAGGAACAACGAAAGAACGAGATTCGGCAATTTTTTTTAACTGCGAATTATTAAAATCATTTATAATATTAGTCATATGGTTATTAAATTAATTTGATGACACAATTTGCAACTGATCAACTAAGCCCATATAAGCCATTGGAGCCTTATCGCCAGCGCGAAAGCCATATTTTAAAATGCGTGTATAGCCACCGTTTCTTGTCGATATTCTCGGGCCAATTACCTTGAATAATTTCTCAGTTGCATTTTCATTACCAACAATAGACAATACTAAGCGACGGTTAGCAAGAGTATCTTTTTTGGCTATTGTCATAATTTTTTCAATAAATGGTCGAAGTTCTTTGGCTTTCGGTAAAGTTGTTTTTATTTCTTCATTTTCAACCAAAGCTATGGCTAAATTTCTCAACAAAGATTTTCTGTGAGCACTGTCGCGATTGAGTTTTCTGCCTTTAATTCTGTGTTTCATATACTAAAATTCTTTATTTTTATTTTTTACCAAATCTTCGATATTTTTTGGAGGCCAATTTTGTAGCTTCATACCGAAAGATAAACCCATTGATTTTAAATTTTCTTTCAATTCGTTGAGAGACTTTCTGCCGAAATTGGCGGTTTTTAACATTTCCATTTCGGTTTTTAAGACAAGATCACCAACATAAATTATATTTTCATTTCTTAAACAGTTGTAAGAGCGAACAGATAATTCTAACTCTTCTATTGTTTTGAGCAGATTTTTATTAAATTCTGGCTCAGAAGCTTCTTTTTTATCAAGAGCAGAATCAATACTTTGTACATCAAGATTAACAAAAAACTGAAATTGGGTTTGCAAAATCTTAGCAGCAACAGCCAAAGCATTTTGAGGAGATATTGTGCCATTGGTTGATATTTCTAGTATTAGCTTATCATAGTCCGTTGCCTGACCAACTCTCGAGTTCTCGACTTTATAAGAAACTGTTCTTACAGGGTTAAATAAAGCATCTATAAAAATAGTGCCAACTGGCATATCTGGCTTTTTTAGTTGTTCGGCAACAACATAACCTTTACCAGACTGGATATATATAGTCATATCTATACTGGCACCGTTTTCTAAAGTGCAAATCAAGAGATCTTTATTTAAAACTTTCACACCAGCGGGAGTTGAGATCGAGCCAGCATAAACTTTGCCAGCAACATCGCAACTTAATTTTAAAACGGCAGGATTGGAATCGTCTTTTACTATCGCTAAAGATTTCAAGTTCATGATTATTTCAAGCACATCTTCTTTTACACCTTCTATAACACTAAATTCATGAAGAACACCTTCTATTTTTACAGCAACAACAGCAAAACCAGAAATAGAAGATAGTAACACCCTTCTCAAAGAATTGCCTAGTGTATTACCAAAACCTCTCTCAAAAGGCTCAACCACAATAAGGGAGTGCTTAACATCATCAAATCCTTCTTTTAGATTTACCAATGCTGGCTTTATAAGATTTGTCCAACTTTCTTTGAGAATTGTCATAAATTACGAAACTTAATATTAAAAAAACTATTAAACACGGCGGCTTTTAGCTGGTCGACAACCATTGTGTGGGAGATATGTTATATCTTTTATTAGAGTAACATTAACACCACATGCTTGTATAGCTCTTAACGATGCCTCCCTACCAACACCAGGCCCCCTTATCTCAACTATAACACTTTGCAAACCACAATCTTTTGCAATATTAATGACATGTTGAGTAGCAACTTGGGCTGCATATGGAGTTGCTTTTCTTGAACCTTTAAAGCCATGCTTTCCAGCGGAAGACCAGCATAAAATATTACCACTAGTATCGGAAACCGAAACTATTGTATTATTAAAGCTGGCAAAAACATGAACTATGCCATTAATAATAGATTTTTTCTTTTTATTGGAAGATTTTGCAGATTTTTTTTGAGCTGCATCAGTTTTTGTTTCTGTCATTTTATTATTGAATTAGTTATTTAACCGCTTTCTTTTTGTTAGCTATAGCAACACCACGACCTTTTCTGGTTTTAGCATTTGTATGAGTTCTTTGACCCCTAACAGGAAGTTTTTTAACATGCCTTATGCCCCTATAGCAACCTATATCTATCAACCTTTTTATATCAGAAGAAATTTTTCTTCTGAGATCGCCTTCAAGAAGACCTATTTCTTTTTCTAGATAAGATCTTACCTGAGCAAGTTTATCTTCTCCGAGTTGATTTGTTCTGGTCGATAGATCTATTTTTAGATCACGACATATTTTTTCTGCAGAAGTTCTGCCAATCCCATAAATATAAGTTAAAGCTATAACAAAACGCTTTTCTTTTGGAATATTAATACCAGCAATCCTAGCCAAAGTTTTACCCTCTTTAATAAAGTTAATAATTATAATTTGAAGTGCTTTTTCAACTCCTCAAAAATTAGAGATGAAGATTTTAAACCATCAATTGAAATAAGCAAGTGTTTTTTTTGATAAAATTCAACTAAAGGAAAAGTAGATTTATGATAAACGGATAATCTATTTTTAAGAGATTCTTCGTTATCATCTTTTCTGCTTTCGAAATTAGTAGAACCGCATTTATCGCAAACCCCAGAATTTACTGTCGGCTTGAAATAATTATTGTATATAGATCCACATTCTTTACAAGAATATCGACCTAATATTCTTTTAACAAGAATTTCGTCATCAACCTCAAAATTGAAAACCTTTTCTATACTTTTTTCTATTTTAATAAGCATAGAATCTAGTATATTGGCTTGATTTATGTTTCGCGGAAATCCATCTAGTATAAAGCCATTACTATCATTTTTGATTAAAAATTTTTCTATCAGAAGAACGATAAGATCATCAGAAACTAAATCGCCTTTATTCATTATTATCTGTATTTCTTTACCAAGTTGAGAACCAGAATCGCATTCTTTTCTAAGAATATCCCCGCTAGAAAGTGTTGGTATTTTTAAGTAGCTAGAAAGATTTTGAGCCTGAGTTCCTTTTCCAGATCCTGGGGGGCCTAAAAACAATATATTCATCTCATCCTCACTTTTAATTTTCTTTTTCTGAGATTGCCAGAATTATATTTATTTGCTAAATTATAAGACTGTATTTGAGCAATCAGATCAATCGCTACATTTACCATAATTAACACACCAGTTCCACCAATATATAATGGAATTGCAGTCTTGCCAACTATTATTTCTGGAGTTATGCAAATTATGATAAGATAAGCAGAGCCAAAAATTGTTAATTTTGAAATTATTTTATCGAGATAATCAGATGTGGCGGTTCCAGGCCTAATTCCAAATATAAAACAATTATTCTTTTTTAGGTTGCCAGCAACTTCTTGAGAATTAAAAACTATAGAAGAATAAAAATAAGAGAAAAAAATTATCATAACAGCAAACAACAACAGATAAACAGCACCTCCTCTTTGCAACAAAGATACCATAAATGAATTTTCTATATCTACACCGAATATTTGCATTATCGCTACAGGAAATGTAAGCACAGAACTTGCAAAAATCGGAGGAATAACACCAGATATATTAATTTTTAACGGCAAAAAAGAATGATCCTGATTGCCAGAAGATCTTAACATCGCAGAGTTTGGATACTGTATTTTTATTTTTCTCTGTGTTTTTTCAAAAAAGCAAACAAAGGCAATTGCACAAGTAAAGAATATGAAAAATAGAATAACATAAAACTTACTATAAACTCCCTTTTTAGAAAGATCTAGCATCTGTATTATTGTATCAGGCAACGATGATATTATGCCAACAAATATTATTAAAGAAATACCGTTACCTATGCCAGAAGTTGTTATTTTTTCACCAAACCACATCAAAATTATTGTACCACCAACTAGACTTACCATAGTAGTCCATATATAAACATTGTCATTGGTAATAAAGGCACTCATTCCAGTTGAGGACAATGCTTGATAAACACCGAAGGCTTGAAAAATAGCTATCAAGATGGTGAGATATCTAGTATATTGATTAACTTTAGCCCTGCCTTTTTCTCCATCTTTTTTTAAAGATTCCAGTCCTTTATGCATAGATGTTAACAACTGCATAATAATTGATGCTGTTATGTATGGCATTATATTGAGAGCAAAAATACTCATTCTCTCTAATGCACCACCAGAAAACATATTTACCATACCAAAAATATTAGCACTTTCGCTAGAAAAGAACTTCGATATAACATCGCTATTTATTCCAGGTATTGGAACGAAAGTGCCAAATTTATATACTAGCAATATAAATACAGTAAATATAATTCTTTTTATCAAATCTGTATTTGCAGTCTGAGCTTTAGACATTTATATTAAGAATATTTTTTTGCATTAGCAGAATATTTATCAACCAATATTTTTATATTTATTGAAATTTCTGCAGAATTATCATTCATAACAAGCTTTACTATTGACTTTTTAGATTTAATAAGACCAACATCTTTTAATATATCTTTGTCTACATCAGTATTAGCAGGTATTCTACCACTATTTAACAAATTATATATTCTAGATATATTGACAGTCTCAGTTTTTTTTGCCAAAACATTGACAAAACCTTTCTTAGGAAGTCTCATATGAACAGGGGTTTGACCACCCTCAAAACCTTTTATAGAATGATGGCCAGTTCTAGCTTTTTGACCTTTAACACCCCTGCCAGAAGTCTTTCCTTTTCCTGAGCCGATACCGCGACCAACTCTTATTTTTTCTTGCCTTTTAATTTTTGGCAAATTATTTAATGTAATAGACATAATTTTATATTATAACAATTTTGATAATATGATGAATTTTTTTTATCATACCGAGCTTACAAGAATCGACAACGATTTTTACATCACTCCCTATACCCCTCAATCCAAGACCTAATATATTGGCTTTTTGTCTGTCATTTAGCTTTGATGAGCTTTTTATTTGATAGATATTTACGGTTTTATTTAGATATTGTTTCATATTTTAGTCAGTTTTTTTATTGCCAAGAGCTAAATTGCGCCTTCTAATTATTTCAGATATATCCTTATTTCTTTTGTCAGCTATTAGCTTTGGAGATGTTAATGATTTCAAGGCAGAAAATGTTGCTGCCACCATATTGTAAGGATTAGATGTGCCAACAGATTTTGCAACAACATCATTGATGCCAGCACATTCAAAAATAGCTCTCATTGGACCTCCAGCAATAACGCCCGTACCAGCTGGAGCAGATCTAAGATAGACTTTTGCAGAACAGTATCTGGAAAATATATCATGATGTATTGTTCTTCCTTCTTTTAGAGATACTTTTATCATTGACTTTTTAGCAACTTCGAAAGCTTTGCTTTTGGCATCGCTAATTTCGGTAGCATTACCCTTGCCAAAACCAACTTTACCATTTTTATCTCCAACAACAACCAAGGCAGAGAAAGACATATTTCTACCACCCTTAACTGTTTTTGATACCCTGTTTACAGATACTAATATTTCTGTAATTTCTTGATTATTTTGCTTTGTCATCTTAGTTATATTTAAAATTTAAGACCATGTTCGCGACAAGACTCTGCAAGAGCTTTAATGCGACCATTATAGATATATGGGCCTTTATCGAAAACGGCCAATTCAAAACCTCTTTGCAAACAAATGGTGGCAAAATTTTTACCAACCAATTTAGCTTTTTCCATGCCAGTTAATGGCGAATCGCTTTTTATATTTAGACTAGAAAAAGATACCAAAACATTGCCAACAGTATCTATTAGCTGGGTATATATATTTTTGTTTTTTCTAGAAACCGTTATACGAGGTCTGCCAGATTTATTATTAGAAATAACATTATTTTTAGTTCTAAGTTTGCGTCTTTGATAGTTAGTAGTCATACAAAATTATTTATTTTTTCTTACCTTCTTTGCGAAGAATTGGTTTACCAGCTACTTTTATTCCTTTTCCTTTATAAGGTTCTGGAGATCTAAAAGATATAATTTCGGCAGCCACCTGACCGACCAGTATTTTATCTTGCCCGGATATTATAACTAGATTAGGCTTTTCTATTGATATATCTATGCCTTTCGGTATTGCATAAAAAATTTCATGACTATAACCTAAAGTTAGTATTAGAATAGATTTATCAACAGCGGCTTTATAGCCAACCCCGTTGACTTCAAGAACTGTTTTAAAACCAGACTGCATGCCAAAAACTATATTTTTGATATTACTTCTATCCATGCCTATATTTCTAGAAGAATCTGGATTAGTTTTATCTATAGCAGATAACTTCAATTGAGCATCGGATAACTCTGCGACTATACCGTCACTTAAACTATAATTTTTCTTGGCTTTTCCATTATCAAAAGTAAGGGAATTATCTATTATAGACAACTTTATATTTTCGGGAATTTTTATTGGTAGTTTTCCTATACGAGACATATGATTTAAAAGTTAAAATATTTTTAATAGAATTTCGCCTCCGAGGCCTTGACTCCTAGCTTCATGATCTGCCAAGACACCTTTTGAGGTTGAAATAATAGCAATTCCTAAACCATTTCTTATTAGAGGAATATTATTAACTTGACAATATATTCTTCTTCCTGGCTTAGAAACAACTTCTATGTAATTAACTACAGGAGAAGAATTATGATATTTTAAACTAATTAAAAAAGAATCAATATTATTATCATCTTTAACTTTTACAAAATTAGATATATAGCCTTCTTCTTTTAAAATTTGAAGAATGTTATTTCTTATTTTAGATACGGGAGATAAAACACTTGCTTTACCAGATAAATAACCGTTTTTTATTCTTGAAACAAGATCTGAAACCGAATGATTGAAAGACATTTTTACCAACTTGATTTGATTAAACCTGGAATCTGACCCCAAGAAGCTAATTCTCTAAGAGAGATTCGACACATTCCGAATTTGCGAAGATTGCCTCTTGGCCTTCCAGTCAAAGCACATCTATTTCTGACTCTAGATTTAGAGCCATTACGAGGAAGTTGAGACAACTTAACTTGAGCAGAAAATCTTTCCGATAAAGAAAGATTTTTATCGCAAATGCTAGATTTCAAAATTAGTCTTTTTTCTTTATGGATAGAAGATAATTTTTGCCTACTTTTATTTCTACGAATTAATGATTTTTTTGCCATATACTATTTAATAGGAAAATTTAGTTTTTTTAATAAGAATAGAGACTCTTCTTTAGTTTTAGCATTAGTGGCAATTGTTATATTCATGCCAAAAACTTTAACTATATTATCAAGATCAACCTCTAGAAATATGCTATGTTCTTTAATGCCAAAGCTATAATGATTACTCTGATTAAAACCCTTGGGAGACAAACCTCTAAAATCTCTTATGCGAGGTAAAGCAATATTTACAAGCTTATCTAAAAATTGATACATAGCTTTACCTCTAAGTGTAACCATACAACCTATAGGCAAATCTTTTCTTAATTTAAATGTAGATATGGCTTTGCGAGATTTCGTTAAAACAGCTTTTTGGCCAGAAATATTTGATACTTGTTGCAAAAGATAGTTTAAAAGTTTATTGTCGCTATCTGTAGCTTTTATACCAACATTTATACTGACCATTTTTATTTTTGGCACAGCTAGGGCATTGGTATAACCAAACTTCGATTTAAGATCCGATATAGAATCTTGATATAGTTTTTCAGTTAATGTTTGCATCTTTAAATTTTATTTGCGGTTTTTTTAGAAACACGAATCTTTTTAGAAAATGGCTTGCCATCTTTTGATTCGGTAATAAATTTTATTTTTACAGGCTTTCCGTCTTCGCAATGAGAGACGTTAGAGCGATGTATTGGCATTTCTTTTTTTATTATTTTGCCAGCTTCTTGAGAAGTTGGTTTTTTATGAATTGTTGCCAAATTAACACCAGACACAACCACTTTTTCATTGATTATATCTGTAATATTCCCAGTCTTTCCTTTATCTGATCCAGAAATAACTATTACCAGATCTCCTTTTTTAAATTTATTCATTTTACAAAACCTCCGAAGCTAAAGATGCTATTTTAAGAAAATTCTTTTGACGAACTTCTCTTGATACAGGACCAAATACACGAGTAGCCAGTGGCTCGTTTTCTTTGTTTACTAAAACAACAGCATTGTCTCCAAAAGTAATAAAGCTACCATCTGGCCTGACTATTTTATTTTTAGTGCGAACTATGACAGCTTTTGCTACCTGTCCTTTTTTTACTATTTTTGCACCAGGAGTTACTGATGTTATGGCAACAACAATTACATCTCCAACATTTGTTATCATGTGATTTGAGCCACCCAAGACCTTTATACATCTAGCAGTTTTAGCACCTGAGTTATCGGCAACAACTAGATTTGTTTGCATTTGAATCATATTAAAATACCTTTTAATTTGTTAATATCCACTTTTTAGAACTAGATATTGGTTTAGAGTTTTTGATAACCACTTCCTGACCAACAACAACATCGCTTCCTAAAGTTTCGACTAAATATTTTTTATAAACCGTAACATACTTGCCATAGCGAGGATGTTTTTTATAGGTTGAGGAAATAACTTTAATAGTATTTTTGTCTATTATATTGAGAACCTTTGCTTTCATGTTATTTAGAATTTAATTTTGTGAATAATCTAGCTATCTCTTTCTTTTTATTCCTATAATCTTTAAGAATTATAGATTCTCTTATAGACAATTTTAGTCGCATAATTAAAAGATCTTTTTTTAGCAATGCTATGCCTAATAATATAGATTTTTTTTCTTCTATCATATTACAAATGGTTAACGATTTTTGTTTTAAAAGGAAGTTTTGATGAAGCTTTTTGTAGAGCAATAATTGCTGATTCAGCATCTATTCCATCTATTTCGAAAACTATTCTGCCTGGCTTAATTTTAGCTATATAATATTCTACATTACCTTTTCCACTACCCATTCTAACCTCAGCTGGCTTGCGAGTTACTGGAGTATGAGGAAAAACCATTATCCACAACTTGCCAGCCCTTTTCATATATCTAGTTATTACTTTTCTGGCAGATTCTATTTGTTTAGAATTTAGTTTTGAAGGCTCAAGAGCTTTTAAGCCATAGGCACCAAACTTAAGAGAATTGCCATTATTAGCAACACCAAGTATTTTTTTGCCACCTTTCTGCGACTTTCTATATTTTGTTTTTGCAGGTATTAACATTTTAATACATAATTATTAATTTTTATAAAGTTGAAACTTTCTTTTTTTCAACATAGCCCTTATATATCCAAACTTTAACCCCTATTACTCCATATGTAGTATAGGCATTAGCTGTTGCATAATCTATATTGCAACGTAAAGTATGAAGCGGTATAGATCCTTCTTTATACCATTCTGTTCTAGCTATCTCTGCACCACCTAATCTACCAGCACAACTAACTTTAATACCTAAGGCACCAAATTTCATGGCTGATTGCATAGCTTTTTTCATCACCTTCTTAAATGCTGCCCTACCCTCTAATTGCTTGGCAATAGATTGGGATACCAAAGATGAATTTAGATCAGGCTTATCTATTTCTATAACCTTTACCTCTACTTTACTGTTGGCGATTTTTTCTATAGATTGATTAATTTTTTCTATATCGGAACCTTTTTTACCAATAAGAACACCTGGTTTAGATGTTTTAAATATGAGGTTTATTTTATCTGGCAATCTTTCTATACAAACACTACCTATGCCACAATGAGCATAATTCTTTTTTATATATTTCCTTATTTTTATATCATAAAGTAAATTGTTGGCATAATTTTTTTTATCATACCAAACAGACTCCCAATTTTTATTATTTAATAATCTAAAACCTACCGGATTAACCTTTTGACCCATTTAGCCCTCACTTATTTAGTTGTTATTATTTCTTTTTCTGCAAGAATAACTTTTATATTACTAAAAGTTTTTAATATTCTGCTTGATTTTCCTCTGCCACGAGCAGCAAATCTACGAAGAGCGAAAGATCTGCCGACATTCACCTCTTTAACAAACAGGTTATCAACATCCATATTGTGATTGTTTTCAGCATTAGACATTGCAGAATAAACAATAGCACTTATAACTGGAGCTAATCTTAGTTTAGAAAATTTTAACAATTTTAAAGCATCAGAAACATTAAGTCCAGTAATATTTTTAGTTATTTTCATAACTTTTACGGGGCTTGATTTTATAGATTTTTGCGATGCAGTAGAAATACGATACGACATAGTTATTTATTATTTTGTAGCTTTTTTATCTCCGCCATGACCATAAAAAATGCGAGTGGGTGCGAACTCACCTAATTTATGACCAACCATAGCTTCGGTAACCGAAACTGATACGAACTTTTTGCCATTATGAACGGCAAAATTAACCCCAACAAACTGTGGCAAGATGGTAGATCTTCTTGACCAAGTTTTTATTATCTGCTTTTTAGATGAAGATAAATAGTCTTTGACTTTTTTTAACAAGTAACCATCTACAAAAGGTGGTTTTTTAGAGGATCTTGGCATATTATTTTACTCTCCTTGATTTGATAATAAATTTATTTGTATTTTTGTTTCTTTTTCTTGTAATTTTGCCTTTAGTAGGTTTGCCAGTTGGAGAAACAGGATGTCTGCCACCAGATGTTTTTCCTTCGCCACCTCCATGAGGGTGATCTACTGGGTTCATGGCAACACCTCTAACTGTTGGCCTGATACCAAACCATCTAGATCTGCCAGCTTTACCAACGGTCGCATTTTTATTATCAAGATTAGAAACGGAGCCTATTGTCGCCATACAATCCAAAGGAAATAATCTTATTTCGCCAGATTGCATTTTAATCAAGGCATAACCACTGTCTTTGCCAACAAGCTGAGAATAATTGCCTGCAGATCTAGACACAGAACCTCCGCAACCAGGCTTTAATTCGATATTATGAATATTGGTGCCAATAGGTATGACAGCAAGAGGCATTGCATTGCCTATTTTGATATCTATTAATGATCTTGAGGACAAAATAGAATCTCCGACAGAAATTTTGTGAGGAGCCAATATATAAGAATAGGTGCCGTCGCTGTATTTTATTAAAGCAATGAAGGCAGTGCGATTTGGATCGTATTCTATTCTTTCTACCTTAGCCTCTATATCAAACTTATCTCTTTTGAAGTCAATTATTCTATATGATTTTTTGTGACCTCCAGATTTATGTCTGACAGTAATATGTCCAATATTATTGCGACCAGCCTTTTCTGGAGATTTGGAAGTCAACATTTTTAAAGGCTTACCCTTCCATAACTCACTTTTATCAACAGCAACATACTGACGAAGAGATGGCGTTACTGGTTTGAAATTTTTTAATGCCATATACTTTAATCAAAATTAATTGTTTGTCCAGTTTTAAGAGTTACTACAGCTTTTTTAGTTTCTGAAGTAGTACCCAAAACACCTTTGAATCTTTTTGTTTTACCATGAGAATTTATGATATTAACCTTTTGCACCTCTACAGAAAAAACTTTTTTTACAAGAGAAGCTATTTCTTTTTTGGTGCAGGATTTATCTATTTCAAATGTATATTTACCATTAGCAACTAGCTTATTTGATTTTTCAGTATAAACTAATCTTTTTATTTTATCGTAATTGATATTGCTCATAAATTATATAGCTGTAAGAATTGAGTTTTCAAAAACACTTTGCTCAACGATTATATTATCATAGCTTAAAATATCATAAACATTTAAAGCTTCGGAATTGATAACTTTTGTGTTTTTTATATTTTGGACACTTTTTTGCAAAATAGAATTAGCATCAACAACAAATAAAACATTGCTTAAATTTGATTTTTGCAGAAAACAATCAACTTTAGAAGTTTTGATAAAAGATGATAAGGATTTAAAAGTTAAAACTTTATTATCTTGTATTTTTAATGACAGAATATCAGCTATTGCTTTTTTATTTATTTTTTTAGGCAAAGAAAAGTCAAAGCTACGAGGCAAAGGGCCATGACATGTTCTGCCACCAACGAATTGAACAGATCTCCTGCTACCTTGTCTAGCTCTGCCCGTACCTTTTTGCTTCCATGGTTTAGCAGTAGTTCCAGATATTTCTGACATAGCTTTTGTTTTTGCAGATCCAGACCTGCGAGATGCTAGTTGCCATCTTACAACATAAGATATATTTTTTGGGCTAAGCATAAGAAGATCAGAAGGAATATGAAAGTTTTTACTTTCGATAGATTCCGATTCAAAATTTATTTGTTTTATTGCGATATCATTCATAATTCATTTATTAGTAATTACTAACTTTAACAGCAACTTCAAAACCAGATTTTCCTGGAACAGAACCTTTTACTGCTATTATTGATTTTTCAATATCAACAAACACCACTTGTAGATTTTTTACAGTTATGTTTTCGACACCTAAATGACCAGCCATTTTTTTGCCACGGAATGTTTTGCCTGGATCTTGTCTTTGACCAGTTGAACCATGAGAACGATGAGAAATAGAAACACCATGCGAAGCCTCTAAACCTCTAAAGTTCCATCTTTTCATTACGCCAGCAAAACCTTTACCAGTTGTAAGGCCTCTTACATTTATTTTATCGCCCTGTTTTATGAAGTTTTCTATCAGCATAGAATCTCCCTGGTTAACAGAAAAAGATTTTTGAACTTTAAAAGAATTTAGTATTCTGTGTATTGGAAGCGATTTTGCTTTATATGCTCCAGCCACAGAATTTGATACTTTTTTAGTATTTTCAAGCTTATCAAAAGCAACGGTCAATGTGTTGTACTCTTGATTAGATTTAAAATCAAAGACAGTATTGCTGTAAAGTTGTATCATGGTAAGAGCAACAGACTCTCCTCCATCTGTATAAACATGGGTCATGCCAATTTTTTTTCCTATAAACTCTAACATTTTATTAATTTTTTGTTCCGTTTAATGCAATTTTAATATCAACACCAGCAGAAAGATTTAGTTTCATTAGGGCATCAACTGTTTGAGCAGTTGGAGATATTATAAGTATTCTTTTTGAAGTCCTGATTTCGTATTGTTCTCTAGAATCTTTATCGACATGGGGACTTCTAGTAACACAGAATTTTTGAATTTTCGTTGGTAATGGTATTGGACCTTTTATAGTTGCACCAGTTCTTCTTACCGTAACGATAATCTCATTGACAGCTTTGTTAAGAACAAAGTGATCAAAAGATTCTAGTGTTATTTTTATACTTTCTTTATTAATCATATTTATTTACCAAAATTTATTATTTGATAATCTTGCTTACTACACCAGCTCCGACAGTTCGTCCACCTTCGCG